>Ga0116190_1000002_pt1 | contig 247131 bp, 175 predicted proteins | sample AD_JPNTR4_MetaG_FD_89808 | JGI IMG/M metagenome (GOLD analysis project Ga0116190, IMG submission 89808) | Active sludge microbial communities of municipal wastewater-treating anaerobic digesters from Japan - AD_JPNTR4_MetaG | ecosystem: Engineered > Bioreactor > Anaerobic > Digestate | place...
CCAGAAAAGCGAAAGCGTTGCCATAATCAACCTGATCACGCCGGGCACCGTCGACGCTGATATCTACGAGCGGTGCCTTCTGCGCATAGGAGTGTTCAACAGCGCCTTAGGCGGCAGCGAAGAAATCTTGGGGGAAATCACCAAGGAAATTAGAGACATCGCAGATAACTTCACCTTGAGCGAGGAGGATCGCCAGGCAAAACTCCAGCAATTGGCGGACAACAAGATCCGTCTGATACAGGAACAAGAGGAACTCGAACAGCGTCAAATGGAACTCTTTGGAATCCGCCTGCCCGAAGACCGGATGAGGAAAGAAATCGAGGAGGCGTCAAGCTTTTGGTTAGCCCCTATTTCCGTACAAAGGATTGTCACCCTCTATTTACAAAAGGTTTGTGGCAGAGAGCAGGACTACATCCTTAGCGAGAAACCTCTCAAAACGCTTCGTTTATCGCAAGATGCCAGGACTATCCTGCTGCGTGATTTCCAGCAACTTCCCAGACAAAACACCACTGTTTTTAAAGATTGGGAAAACTGGCTAAAAGGAGGAAATCCCCACCTGCTCATCACCTTTGAATCTGACTGCGCTTTACAACATCCGGAGGCCGCATTCATTATGCCTCTACATCCCTTGGTCCGGCAGGCTGCGTTATTATTTAATATAAAGAAACGTGCAGTCGCCACGCTAAAGGTTCAGGCCAACGATGTTCCCACCGGTCGATATGAGTTCGCCATCTATCAATGGCGGTTTCACGGAATCAAGGAGGATTTGGTATTGCGGCCAGTCGCTTCCGCCGAAGCGGTCACACCATATCTTAGCCGCCTGCTTGAGAAGGCAACAGACCTCGATGCCGATATTTCCAAGGAAGTTGATTCGGCATGTTGGGATGCATTGGACGGCCAACATTACAAGCTTTGGTCCGATGCACGGGCGAGACATCGACAGAAAACGCAAGAATTGGCGCAGTTTCGCCGCGAAAGCCTTACAACGAGTCATCGGGCGCGGATAGCGCTTCTTGAAGAACAGCTCAGACAGGCAGACAACGAAAAGATTCAGAGAATGCGCCAGTCTCAAATCTCCGCTGCTGAGGCAGACTACGCCAGGCGCATTCAGGATTTGGACATCGCCATGGAAAGGGCGGATATAATCGCTGAGCCGGTCGCATACGGATTGATTCAGATCGTTGGAGATACGCCTCATGCCGAGTGACTACGATAAAATACGTGACGACAACATCTGCGAGTATGGGCAAGGAACACGTCATCTATCCTTTTTGGGCAGACTATATACGGATAGGACGCATTTCATTTTCGAGCTTTTGCAAAACGCCGAGGATGCCGGTGCGTCGAAGGTCCTCTTCCAACTTGTAGAAGACAAGCTCGAGGTTCTTCATGACGGCCGCTTATTTGATGAAAAGGATGTGCGCGGCATTTGCGGGGTCGGTGAAGGAACGAAGACTGAAGATCTCACTCAGATCGGCAAGTTCGGGATCGGCTTCAAGTCAGTCTACGCATACACAACTACACCTGAAATTCACTCAGGCGATGAAAGCTTCAGAATCGAGAACTACGTTCGGCCATATGCCGTCCAGCAGCAAGACATCGGAGATTCATGGACCACCCTCTTCGCCTTTCCGTTTAACAAGGACGATGTGAAACCGGGAATTGCATGCAGGGAGATCACTACAAGACTGTGTAAGCTAAGCGCCAGAACATTGCTTTTTCTTCGTAAGATCAAGGAAATCGAATACAGATTACCGGATGGGATGGGTGGTGTTTATCTGCGGGACGAGACTAAGCGAGGAAATGCACGCGAAGTAACGGTAATTGGGCAGAACAACGGCGAAGATGAAAGTGAAAGTTGGTTGATATTTGAGCGCCCCGTGGCAGTGCCTTATCGTGACGGGAATTGCCCAGGTCAAGTCCCGATCGAGATTGCTTTTCGCCTTCAATGGAACGAGAAAGAACAACGGGAAGAGGTGGCAAGAACAAAAGACTCACCACTTGTGGTCTTCTTCCCGACTGAAAAGGAAACCCGATTTGGATTTTTGATTCAAGGTCCATACAGGACTACGCCGGCAAGGGACAATATACCGAAAGAAGACGATTGGAATGCGACACTGGTAAATGAGACATCGTGCCTTATGGCTGACGTGTTGCCGCAGCTCAAGAACCTCGGTCTATTGAGCGTCTCGCTACTTGAGGCCCTACCCATAAGAGCGGAAGATTTTCCAGAAGATGGCATGTTCTATCCGATCTTTGATGCTGTCCGAAATGCTCTTTTAACCCAAGACCTGCTGCCCGCAGATGATGGCAGCTTCGTCTCAGCGCGAAATGCAAAACTTGCTCGTGGCGCAGACCTCAGAAAACTGCTGGATCATGAGCAGCTTCGCAAACTTTTTCAATCAGACGCAACTGTCGAGTGGCTGGCTGGCAACATTACTCAGGATCGAACCCCGGAGCTACGCTCATACTTGCTTAATGAACTGGAGGTCGAGGAGATCACGCCCGACAGCTTTGCCCGAAGGATCACTCAGTCTTTCTTGTCAATTCAAGTCGATGAATGGCTGGTGGAGTTTTATCGGTACCTGTCTGGCCAAGAGGCGCTTTGGCGTGCTCCACGGTGGTCTGGTGATTCGGGAGGGGTTCTCCGTTCCAGGCCTATCCTCCGTCTTGAAGATGATAGTCATGTGATACCTTTTCGGGCTGACGGCACAACTCCTAATGCCTTTTTACCTCCTCCGGAAGACACCGACTTCCCAATTGTGAAGCGGTCGATTGCAAGCGATGAGCAAGCGGGAAATTTCCTGAAGCGTTTGGGCTTATCGGAACCGAATGTGTTTGATGACATTGTCGAAAGGGTTTTACCCAAGTACTCCAAAAGTGATTTGTCCACGATTTCCGAGACCGAGCATGCGGCGGATATTCTTAAACTTCTACGCGCGTTGACCTCTGATTCGGAGGCCGGTAAGAAAAGAGTGATCCAGAAGGCAATGCAAACACCTTTTCTCAAGGCTGTCGACCCTGTTGGAAACCTGACATATAAAAAACCGCTCGATATCTACCAGGATAATCCGACTTTGCGGCAATATTTTTCTGGAACGACAGACGCGTGGTTTTTATCCGAACAGCCGCTGGCTTCAGCATCCTCAGATATTTTGATCGACCTTGGCATTGCGACTCTGCCACGGCGTATCCTGTTTTCTGATGACTTGCCTTCTGGCGTACGTGAATACTCTACGCGTGCCGAGACAATCGAAAACTATTACCTTCATGGGTTGGATGATTTCCTTGAATCCTTCGAGTCACTTCAGAGTTTTGAAGATAAGGCGAAAGTGGCTCTCGTCCTGTGGGGCTATCTCAAAGAGCATTTGAAATTAGACCCCTGGTTTTTCAGGGGTCGCTATTATTGGTTTTACTATAGCGGCCATAGCAAGTCCTTCGACTCTCAAATGCTGACCCGCCTTCGGAACACGAAATGGATTCCTACGCGGGACGGAAGCATAGAAAAACCGGGGGATATTAACACAAATCAGCTTCTTGATGACTTTCAAGGGGCAGAGGAATTGAACGATGCTCTCGGTATTAATCAAGGTGTTGGTCATAGGGCCTCTTCCGAAGACGATAAGAAACGTGAACATGCCAATATGCTCGGAGTCTCTCTTGAGGACATCGAATTTCTGAAGATGCATCCGGACGAGTTTGCTCAGCTAAAGGCTGAAATCGCATCAAGAAATACCAGGCCGATATTCCCAACAAGAACGGTGACTAATCCAGAGCGTCGACAAGAACGGGTAACAGATCTGCTCTCCGAATCCTCTAACAAGGAATATGAAGAGCGCGAAAGAAGCGTTCGGACAACCAGAGGCACTATCGATCCTTCTCTATGGCTCAGGGAACAGTACACCAACTATGACGGCCAAATGGTATGTCAGATCTGCAAGAAGGAAATGCCTTTTAAGAAGCTTGATGGCGAGTATTACTTTGAAGCAGTTGAGGCGTTTACCAAGGACATCTTACCCAAGGAGCATGAGGCGCAGTTTTTGGCCCTATGCCCACTTTGCGCTGCAATGTACAAAGAGCTTGTCAAGAAGGACGAAGCAGCTATGGCCGATCTGAGAAAAGCCCTTCTGAACATGGACTCACTGGATGCTCCATTGCGACTCGGCGAACTTGAAACCACCATTCAGTTCGTCGAGACTCATCTCTGCGATGTAAAGACCATTCTGGAAGAAATGGGAAGGATCGGGGGATTAGCATTGGAAGGTAACACGGGTGAGAAAGCATGACCACGCATCTGTCAGTAAGGTTGGCATGGCATGATCGGGCTTGGGATGGTCACGTTTGTGACCTGCCGCACCTCAACGCTCACTGCATTGTACACCAACACATACGTGATTCGCGGAATGATGAAAAGGAGCGCGCAGCAGCCGGCAAACCTCTCGTCGAGTTGGATGGATGGTTGCCTCCATGCTCTCGTGATCCAGCGGCGTACGCCGAAAGAGGATTTTCGATTACACATCAAGACCCGCTTGAGTTTCGGGGGCTACCAGCAGTCTCAGAAGACATACCTCCATATTCATCATGTCCAGCACCTTACCGTTGGATGCGCGAGGAATTTGTCCAAGAGGTCTGCGAAGCTGAGGATATATCGCTTCGGGGGCCAGACAATCCGCGAAGTAATGGTTGGGTTTTTGAGCCTGACCGTCAGCGTGAACTTCTCAAGGGATTCTGGGGAAAACTTGAGCCAAAAAAATCACTTGTGTTCTATTACTGCAACCATGGGAATCCCCTGGATGAGAACTCGCCGCGAATTATTGTCGGTATTGGAAGAATCGTTGAGGTTGGTCCTCAGCTCTATTTTGGCACAACCCCAAAGTACCAGGATCAGTATCCAGTATGGTCCCGACGGATTACCCAGGCGTACCCTAAGCAGGGGGTTCGTATCCCTTACCAAGAATACCTGCGGGATGGTCACAGCACTGACGATATCATCTGCCGAGTTCCACGGAGCGCGCTGCTTCCATTCTCATACGGAGGGGAACATGTTTCCGACGACGTGGCGGTTGCCATCATTGAGCGCGTTATACAGTGTGTGGAGCGCGTCAAGGCTGAGGGGCGCGTCGCTTTTGATTGGGACGGACGCCTCGATTGGCTAAATGACGTTCTGGCCGAGGCATGGAGCGGTCGAGGCCCGTTCCCTGGCGCTGGAAGCGTGCTCCAGTACCTCGGGTTTTCAAAGGGGACCTCGTTTCAGCGAACTGTGCTGGCACCAATGGCAAAACGGGGTGAAAATTCCTGGGACTATGTCCTGTCAATCCTTGAAGGAAGGGTCGAACCGGACAAAGGAACATACAGGACTGGGCTCCTCAAAGCGAGAGAGCGCTGGCGCGTCCTAAAAACTCGCCATGCATTGCTGTCCAAGCTCGCCCGGCTTGAGCTCACCCCGGGGCAGGTGCAGCGGATCGCCAATCCGGACCAGCGGGCAGCAAGCGGAATCGACGCGACCGAGAAGGATTTGGTCGCCAACCCTTACATCCTATCCGAGTGCGACCTTGGGTCGGCGGACTCCGATCCCGTGGCGCTGGAGACAGTCGATCATGGCTTGAGGCCCGAAGGGGATGCCGCGGTGTTTCCCGATGCAGACGAAATCTCTCACGACGACCGGCGTAGGGTTCGGGCGGTTGGTGTTGCGATTCTCCAGGAGGCCGCAAATAACGGTGATACTGTCCTCACATTCGCCGACTTCCTGAGCAAGATCATCGGACGCTTTCCCGAGAAAAGGGCATGTCGGCCAGATCGGGAAGTCGTATTGGCCGAAGCCGAATTCTATCGAGAAGTACTGTGGACGGCCTTCGACTCCGATCCCGAGCTTGTCGCGCTCAAGCACCTTCGGGCCCTAGAGGAGTTCGCTGCTTCGCTGATTAAGCGACGGGCCAAGAAGACGAATCCGGCGGTCAAGCCTCCGATTGATTGGTTCGGCGCCCTGAAGAAGCTCTTTGGCGAACCGAAATCCGAGCGGGAAAGGGCAGCGCTGGAGGAAAAGCGAGCTGCTCTCTCAACGCTCTTCTCACGACGACTGAGCGTACTGACAGGTGGGGCCGGTACTGGCAAGACTTCGGTACTGAAGGTATTTCTCCAGGAATTGGTGCGTGTCGAGGGTCGACATCCCACGCTCTTGCTGGCTCCCACCGGAAAGGCCCGCGTTCGGCTTTCCACTAAAACCGGTCGAAATGCAATGACCATTCACCAGTTTCTGCTTAAGCAGGGCTGGTTCGTGCCCGATATTTTCGTACTCAAAAAACAAAGCGATCAGAGCCCCTTTCAAGCGACCACCGTTATTATTGACGAGTGTTCAATGATCCCAACGGACCTCTTTGGCACATTGCTGCGTGCTCTTGACTCCGGCCCATTGAGTCGTCTGATTCTTGTCGGTGATCCCAACCAGCTACCACCAATTGGACCTGGGAGGCCCTTCGCTGACATTATCGAATGGCTTCAGAAAGACCACCCCGACTGCGTTGCTCCACTCACAGTTTGTATGCGAGTTGATGAGGAGGAGGGAGGTCCAGCCGAGGAGAGTGTGGCCCTCGCGCTTGCGGACGGATACCGAACATCAGTCGTCAATCCGGGTGATGACGAGATTCTGGCCTCAGTCGCTCGGGGCCAGTCGATGGGCGACCTGGATATTGTGTTTTGGGACGACCACGACGATCTGCTTGCCAAGCTTAAGGGGCGGATGGCTAATATCCTTGATATCCGTGATAATGACTACAAGAGCTTCAATCGGTCGCTTGGGATCGATCAGAAGGACTGGGTCCGCAGTGAGGCGTGGCAAATCCTCTCACCCACTCGTACGCAACATTTCGGCACTGACGATCTCAACCGCTTGATCCAGAGAGAATACAAGGCAGGTCTCATTCAGAAGTCGCAGAGCCAATGGAGCAAGATGCCACGACCTTTCGGTGAGTATGAGATCGTCTGGACCGACAAGATTATTCAGGTTCGAAATCGAAGTAAGGATGGATGGGCCTACCCCAAGGGAAGTGGGCTGGACTACGTCGCCAATGGCGAGATCGGAATTGTCACTGAGGCCTTCAAGAGGAAGGATGGCAGCGATTTTCTTGCCGCTGTTTTTTCTACGCAAGTAGACGCCTCCTATCGGTACTACCGTGGTCAGGTTGATGAATACCTCGAACTTGCCTACGCATTGACCGTCCACAAGTCGCAGGGGAGCGACTTCGAGGTGGTTTTCCTGATCATCCCACAAAAAGCCTCGACTTTGTCGCGAGAACTGATCTATACCGGCCTCACACGGTTCCGTCGCAAGCTGGTGCTCTTGGTCGAAAAGGATATCGAGCCCCTCCGCCGTTTACGCAGCCCGGACTGCTCGGACACCCGGTTGCGGAATACTCATATGTTCACGATAGCCCTTCGACCGGATGATGTGAAGCGACCTCACCTGGAGGCACTCATCCATCGTACGCGGAAGGGCATTGCAGTCCGCTCCAAGAGTGAGGTGGTCGTGGCAGATGTGTTGGATGCTCTTGGGATCAGCTACGACTACGAGCAGCCGCTCTATTCGCGGACTGATCCGAAGGACTTTCGCCTTCCTGACTTCACGGTCAGCTTTGAAGGGGATGTTTTTTATTGGGAACATCTTGGTATGCTAAACGTTCCCAGATATCGCGAGGCGTGGGAACGAAAGCAGACTTGGTATAAGGAAAACGGTTTTTCAGATCGATTGATTACATCTCAGGATGCGCCTGATGGAGGTATTGATGCTGCCAAGATCGAACAGATTGCTCGGAAACGTATCTTGGAAGAATAGGTGTAAGGGAAATTGAGTTTGACGACGCTTCCGCCTCACCGGGAACCGCCTGATCTTTGACAACCCGTTGAAATTGAGGGTTTTCGGTTAACGGCGGGAGAAAGAGAACGGTTATGAAGAGGGTTGCATACGGGGACCCTGACTCTTGTTCCAAAACGGGAAGGAGGAGGCATTCTTTGTAGCTATAGCTGTGGCTCCGAGTCCACCGGTCGGAAACGATCGTGGATTCGCGAAGTATCTTCGCTTACAGGCAGTTACGAACAGGAACTGTTCTCCACATGGTCTTACGAGACCGGTGAATACCAGGAAGATCCCGGTTCCCGTGAAGGTGACAAGGCTTGTTGGCGTCTGCAACATGAAGAGGTCTGGCGTATCGAGACCCTTGCGCAACTGATCGATGCGCTGCTTGCGACTCTTGACCGCTGTCCTCAATGTGTGGCTCTCATCCAGGAGGTGAGATCCCTGGTTAGAAACGGCAGGTCGAAGTGGTGCCCGCAGGATCTTCCGTGGACGTATATCCGCCGGATGGATCAGTTGCTGGACCGATTGACACAGGCTCGTAGGCAGATCGGCTCAGTGAGTGAACACCCTCTGGCAGAGGCGTGTCCGCCTGCAATCGTATCGGCGTCCGAGGAAATCATCTGCAAAGTCAATTCCGCAGAACCCGCCGATGGGACGGAAGTTGTGGAAAACAACGGCTCGACGAAACAAGATCTTCCCTCTGTGTGTAGCATTACGTGTGGGTCTGAAAACGCGCTGGTGGCGGCTTCCGAACCCGACCCGATGACTGTCTCGTCGCTGAAGGAGACGGTGGCTCAGGAGAATGTCGTGCCGCAAGACCGTGAGGCCGACGCGGGACCCACCATGGCGGATTCGTCGGACAGTACAGCTTCACCTCTGCTTAAGGAAACACCTTTGCTCTGTCTGCCGGCGGGGGGGACTGCGGCGGATTTGCTCTTGTCGGAGGCTTCCGATTCGATCGTGAAGACCGTCAACATTTCCGAATCGCCCGGCAATTCCGCCGTGGTGAATGAAACGGCGCCGGTTGGAAAAGAACCGCGCGAGGAATCTCCCGTGCCAAAACCGATCGGCGAGAATGACAGTCTCAGCCCCAGGGTTTGGGACTTGCCGGTCGTGTCGTCCCCTCAGGCGGACCTTGACATTTCCGCTCCGGCGGTGAACGTCCCCGCCGTAGAAGAACCGAAGGCCCTTGCCGTGTCGGATCCGCCTCGTGTACGAAGGCCCCGCCAGGCCCGGCAGAGATCCCATGGCGTCGAGACCGCCGATCGCGCCAAACGGACCCGATCGAAGAAAGGGATGAAAACAGCGGTTGTCGTTGTGACCCAGGAGGTCTTCTCACAACATTCCGATCCGTCGCCCGATCAGGACATCGTAACCGCCGAGCCGGCGTCGGAGGCGGTTGAGCCGTCCGTCCTGACGAGGGTTGCCGGGGCGGCCGCCGGTAAGACGCGACCTCGGCCGAGGAAGCGGACCGCTGAGCCGAAGCAATCCGGCGCGAAATCCGCCACACCGCGAAAAACCCGTTCGGTCCGTGCGAAGGTCAAAAAGATCGAGACCGCCGACCCAGTCCCAGTCGGCACATCTACGCACGCATTCTCGGAGAAATCCCGTCGAACCGCAGGTCGAAAGATCACTTCCGCCGGTTCCAAGCGGACCGGTAAAATTGTCGCATCGTCCCGGAGGTCTGGCTCCACCAAAGCTGCCAAAGCCGTCGCGGTTTCGTCGTCCTGAATTCTCCCACCGCCGGCCGATTGACGCGCCGCAAAAACTTGGCGAGCGGCTGCAGGGTGGCGCAACCCTGTTTGCTGAGGCTACGTCCTGTAATGTCGGGGCTCTCGGCGTCGATTTCCTGTTCTGGCGGTCTTCTCCCATCGTATGTCACTCCGGCTTGTGGCTTCCGTGTACCCTTTCGTGAGGGGGATTTTGCGCCGGTCCTCAGAGGCTTGGGGACGCGTCTTTGTGCCGATAAGCCGTTCGATTTCAAGATGTATCAAGTCTTTTTATTGGGCCGTCCCATAAAAGGGTAAAGTTTTCTGGACGCGCGCGCCGAAAAAGTCCATTGTAAGCACTGATCTGGACTCTCAGTGCTGATATAAAGGTTTTTGAGTCCGCGAAGACCGGCAACGCGATGGATCGCGGGATGGCCTTCGGGGCAAGGCAAGACCGGCCCAGGAACCGGCGCAATCGAAAGCTCGTTCGCGGAGACAATCATGAGAACAGTGGCTGTCGTCAACCAAAAGGGAGGATGTGGAAAGACTACAGTATCGATCAATTTGGCCAGCGCATTGGCCCAGTTGGGCAAGAAGGTTCTGTTGGTGGACATGGACCCGCAGTCACACTGCGCGGTCGGACTGGCGGTACCGGAAGAGCAGATCGAACAGAGCATCTACGATGTTCTGATCTCCCGCAGCCGTAACGAGCCCATCCGACTGACCGAGATCCTCTGGCAGATCGGGGAAAACCTGGAACTGGCTCCCGCCAGCATCGACCTGTCGGCGTTCGAGCAGCAGATGGCCGGCGTCGCGGATCGCGAGACCTGCCTGAAAACGGTGTTGGACGAAGTCAAGGAAGAATACGACTTCGCCGTGGTGGACTGCCCCCCGGCGGTGGGCTTGCTGACATTCAACGCGCTGCGGGCGGCCACCGACGTGCTGGTGCCCGTCGAGACGGGCTATTTCGCCTTGCACGGCCTGAGTAAACAGCTCGAAACATTGGGCGTCTTGTGCAAGCGGTGTCAGCAGAACGTCTCCGTCCGCGTGTTGGCGAGCATGTACGACATCCGAACGAAAATGGCCCGCGAAATTCTCGCTGAGCTGCGATCCCACTTCGGCGACCGAATGTTCAAGACCGTGGTCAATTTCAACACGCGGATCAAAGAAGCGTCCAGCTTCGGACAGCCGATCAACGAGTACGACCCGGCCAGCAAGGGACAGCAGGATTTCCGCCAGTTGGCCCAGGAAGTCGTCGGCAGCGAGGAGCGGCCCCAGGTCAAGAGCAAGCGGCTCGTGGATTCGCTGGCCGATCAGCTCGAAGCGATCGGCGCCAGCGCCAACGAGTTACTCAAAACCACCAAGCCCACGGTTGTCGCGGCTTTGTCCAAGGAGTCCGGGCGCGAGGCTCCCGGGCAGGTGGTTGTTTCCCCGGAGCTTGCGCCGGCGGCAGTGGGGGCATCGCCCAAACCGACCGTCGTGGCTCCCCTCGAACCGGCGGTTGCAGCCCAGCAGAAGACCGCGGAACCGATGCAGACCGCCGTGGGGACGCGCGCCGAACCTTCGGTCCAAGCTTGCGAGCAGCTTGATGCCAAGCTTGCCAACTACTATGGCGTCAGTCAGGTCCAGGACGCGGTGGTCTTCGTGACCTTGTATCCACGTGCCCAGAACGTAGCCATCGCAGGCGACTTCAACAACTGGCAGCCCTCGGCCACGCCCATGCAACGGGTCGGCGACAGCGGCGTCTGGCAGGCCAAAGTCCGACTTCCCAGCGGGTTGTACCGTTACCGTCTGGTCGTCGACGGCCAGTGGCAACAGGATCCGTACAACGAACGTTCGGAAATGAACCCGTATGGCGATTATAACTCTGTCCTGGAAGTAAAGTAGTCCGAACGGTTTTTTCCCCGGACCCGCGGTTGCAGACGCCTCATGGAGGACGTCCGGGCTGAGGAACTGAAGCCCGTTGTAACGCCGAGGCTTTGAGCCGCAGGTTCATCCTGTGTAAAAATGGGAAGGTTTGGGCAACTTGGCAAAGAAACATGAGAGCAAAAGAGTTGGTTTGGGCGCCTTGAGGTCTCGGTCAAGGGCCTGCCAAGGTAGTTCTTCGGCGAAAGATACTCGTCGGTCGAACCTGTCCACCTTCGTCCGGGTAAATCTTATTTAAAGAGTCCTATAATTGGTGTTGACAAAAGAGCCGGGATCGGTCATTGTTGTCTACGATGCGGGGTGACAAGATGACTAGGCAAGGATGCATTGCGCGTGATGGATGCGCGGCTTGTTGCCTCCGTTTCGCAGAATGGATCAGGCGTTTCGACGGCCCGAGAGGTCGAAGGTCCTGAGCCTCTTCGGGAGGGGGGTTGAAATGTCCGGAGGCCGTCGAAGGGGGGTGATTGGCTTGGCCATCCGGACGCAACGTCACGTCTGCGTGTCTCGCACACATCCCTGCAACGTCCGACCGGGCGGTCCGTCGATTCGGATCCTCTGACTCGGTACCGGAATGAACGGAGTCCTGCTCTCGGTGCACACGCACGGAAAGCGTGGCGGAGGGGGCCCGATGGAAAAGGATTTTCTGAAGGAGAAAATGATGAAAAAGACAGGCATCGCACTCACGATCGCCCTGGCGCTGGGCACGGCGTTACGGGCGGAAAACGCAGATCCGGGCGGTTACGTGCCGGTCAACCTCATCGGTGTCACAAACACCATCACCACGGGGCAGAGCCAGAACGTCGACGCCTCCGCGACCGGGGGCAACAGCGACAGCACCTCGAACGCCAACGCCAACGTGAACATCAGCACGACGTCGGTCTCGGATTTCGAGAACCGCACTGCGCCGTTGACGAGTTTGCCGCCGTATCTGCCCTATTGGAACCACGGCGGCTGGGGCACCGTCAAGGCCTATTTCCCCAACGGCCCGACCATGAACGACCAGATTTATGAGACGACGTTCGACCCGCAGAACCCCGAAGACATGCGAGAGCTGCGAAGCGTGCTCAAGGCTCTTCCCCACAAGGGTCTTTTGGAGGTGTTCGGCGGCATGCTCAACAGTGTCTCGGCCTTCGTGCTCGGTACCCCCGACCGGTACCACCACGGCCGCGGGCTCGAAATCGCCAACTCGGTCACGCGGGATCGACGGCCCGAGGGCAAACCTTTGCTGGTCTTCATCGACTCCAATGTGGACATGGCTCTTCTCCGCGAAGAAGGCTATGCCTATGTGGGCAAGGTGAATGTAGAAGGCGACCCCGACCGCAACTGGGACCAGGCCTACAAAGCCGCGGTCACCGAGGCCTTGCTGTGGGACGTGGACATTCTTTTGGTCTCCGGCGGCATGAAGGGCGTCACGGTCGGTTCGAACGTCACCTTCCCGTCGGCGGCCGCCGGCTACAGCCAGGTGAATTACTCGCTGTCTCTGATGGGGTCCAAGGCCACCGGCATCACGGAAGGCAAGGGCAAAGCGATCCTCAGCGCCGACGCGTACCGGTTCTATCCCACGATGCTCGAACGACGTCGGATTCCGGCGTCTTTGTACGATCGGATTCGCGCTCGGCCCCGGTCCTATCCGGCTATGACGGAGCCTGACGACACCCGATTGCCCGGGGAACCCACAGGGTCCCTGTTCCTTCCGGAGGTCCCCGATGCCCCCGTTCCCCAAGAGTCCGTGGACACTCAAGCGGCCGCCCCTGCGGTCGAACCGGAACCGGTCTCGCCCGTCCGCCAGAGCAGGGAACCTGCCGTTGCGTCGGTCCCTCGCGCCGAGCCGATCCGCAGGGTTGCCCCGCGGATGGCTCCGCCCCTCGTGGAGCAGCGGGTACCGGGGGTCAACGTAAGCCGACAGGTCTACGAGATGGCCGGTTTTGCCAGAGATCAACATGTCGGCAGCGCCGGCATACGATAGTCCCCGCGGCGGACGAGGACTCGAGCCGCTGTGCGCTTGGGGTCGTTCGTCGTCAATACAAGGAGTGGATCATGAGAAAACCGTGTGGAATCGTCATCATCCCCGTGCTGCTTCTGGCCGCCGGCGCGCAGGCATCCGTCGGCTGGGCCCAGAACTTCACCGTGGGCGCGATCAACCAGGTAGAATGGCTCGGTGGCATCGGTTCGGCCGCAGCGGTCAACAAGGCCAGCTACGACCAGAGACAGCAGTTCGGCAGCACCTATACCAACCTGGGCGCGCACCAGCGGAACTCGGGAACGATTTTCCAGAATGCCGCGGCCAGTGGCCTGTTCGGGCCCAGCACGTCGCGACAGACCGCCGACATCAAGGGCGGACAAGCCCTGTGGACCACCGACGGGAAGTTCCCGCAGGCCCGGGGCGCGCAAAGTCTGGAAGGCAAGTTCACGAATCTCCTGGTCAAACCGTATGGCGCGGGTGAAGTCAGCGGGATCCAGCACTTCGTCGGGTCTCAGGAACAGGGCGTCACGACACCCTTCGGCAGCGGCAGCCAGTCGCAGTATGTCGAGGTCGTGCAGCGAGGCAACATCAGCACCGGCGTCAACACCGACCCGATGATCACCAGTACCGTGAATCTGCAACTCAATCAGTCGCAAACGACCGGCGGCAGGTGATCTTTTTCTTCTTCGGGGGCGCGTCTTTTAGGACGCGCCCCCGGAGGATTTTTCCCCACGCGTTATCTTTTGTTGTTTTTTTCCCTTGACATTCCGGGGCGGTTTCCTTTATTATGCCAATACTCAGGAAGAGGCCCGCCAGAGGAGTGCAGCGAAACGTCGCAGGGAAAAATCGAGAGGGTGAGAAATGCGCGCTTCTTGGGGTATCGTCATTGTGGGAGTTGTTCTGTTCGTCCGACCGGGATTTGTCCGGGGAAACAGCACCAATCTTGTCTACACTTACAGCGGTCAGTTCAATCTGAGGATTCCCTTTAATCCCTCCGAGAGCCGCGGGTGGATGCAGGACGCCGTGATCTTCGTTCCCGACCACATCGTCATCTGGGATCTCGACGTCCTCGTGAACATTCGACACACCTCAGCCTTCGATCTGCAGGTGTCGGTACGAGGCCCTTCGGGACACGTTGTGAATCTGGCCGCCGGCGAACCATGGGAGGGATACTATCCAGGTCAGGATTACGCCGGGACGCGGTTCGACGACGAGGCGCAGAGTTCTATCGAGGACGCCCGGCCCCCGTTCACCGGCTCATTCCGACCGCGTCAGAAGCTGGAGGTCTTCGACGGCCGCGACGCCTACGGAGCTTGGACTCTGGAGATCTACGATGCCTTCTATGGCGACGTTGGGTGTCTCGATTCGTTCACTCTGATCATCACGGGTCCGCCCCGCGAGGACGGCACAACGATCCCCTCGCCCGCAGCAGGGCCCCTGACGATCCTCGGCACGGCCGTCATCGGTGCTTGCCTGCGAAGGAAGCATGGGCCGCGATCGACACCGCCACAGACATTCCCAGGCCGGGTGGTTCAACGGGACAGCGCGGCGTCCTTGTCGCGGACCGCTTGTTCCTGCTTTTTTTTGAAGTGGTGAAGTTTTTCCCGCAGCCCGGCGTCCGCGGTCGCCAGGATCTGTGCCGCCAACACGGCGGCGTTCCTGGCGCCGGCTTTGCCGATGGCGACGGTGGCGACCGGAACCCCGGGCGGCATCTGGACGGTGCTCAGCAGAGAGTCGAGGCCGGCCGGACCTCCTTCCGCGGCTAAGGGCACCCCGATCACCGGCAGCGTCGTCCAGGCGGCCATGGCGCCGGCCAGATGGGCGGCCATTCCCGCCGCGGCGATGATCACCTGGATCCCGCGGGACTCCGCATTTTGTGCGAATTCCGCGGCTGCCTGGGGCGTTCGGTGCGCCGAGAGGATCCGTACCGTCGCCGGAATTCCGAACTCGCGGAGTTGGTCGACGCAGCACTGCATCATGTTCAGATCGCTGTCGGACCCCATCACGACCGCGACTTTCGCATTATTTTCCGATGGCATTGTCTTCTCTCATTCCGCAAACTAAAATGGATTCGCGGGCCCCACGCAACTTTGCAACTTTCCGCGTCGGGCGCCTTTGAGGACCGTGGTCAGATGATAACGATCCTCGTCCTCGGACGCAAGGAGTGCAACATGCAGATTCGAAAACCGGTTGTGTCTGGTCGGTTTTATCCGGGGGATGCCGCTGAGTGTTTATCCCAGATCCGCGAATGCCTGGCTTCGTATGCCTTGCCCGATTCGCTGCCCGATCCCCTCATCGCGGGCATCGTTCCTCACGCGGGCTGGATGTTCAGCGGTCCGCTGGCCGCGATGGTTTTTACGGTCGTCCGTCGTCGTCGGTCTTCAATTCGCACGGTCGTGATTCTCGGCGCCGCTCACGAATATTTCGGACTCCAACCTACGGTGGACACTTGTGACGCCTGGGAGACTCCTTTGGGCAACGTGCAGATCGACGATTCCCTGCGACAGGCGTTGCTCGACCGTGGCGTTGCCTTTGCCGACGCATCGCCTCACCGCCGTGAGCACAGCATTGAAGTGCAGGTGCCGTTCGTTCAACACCTGTTTCCCCAAGCCCGCATTCTGCCGATCATCGTGCCGCCCTCGGAGGCGGCCCTTTCGCTGGGCAGTGCCTTGGCCGAACTGCCCGCAGAGACGCTCGCTGAAATTGTCTGCGTCGCTTCGACCGATCTGACGCACTATGGCCCTCGCTATGGATTCACGCCGATGGGAATCGGCGCGGAGGCTTTGGGCTGGGCCAGCAGGGTCAACGATCGTCAGTTCATCGACTTGGCCCTGTCGCTGGAACCCGAGCGTTTGCTGGCCAATGCGATCGAATGCGGCAACGCCTGCGGCCCCGGCGCGGCGGCCGCAGTCGTTCGGTTTGCACAGAGACTCGGCTCGCCCAAGGGGGTCCTTCTGGCGCACACCAACAGCAATGAGATTCTGCTTCGCCAGATGGCCGCCGTGGGTCGGGACAGCGTGGGCTACGCAGCCATCGTGTTCTGAAGGATCCGCAGGGAGATTTCGTTTGACAACCGCCCGACGGTCCGATACAAGCAGACTTTCTAAAGCCCTGTTGTGAACGGGGTTGCGTCGAGAGAGCTTTGGTTGGAGATCTGACATGGAATATAAGATTCAGCTACGTGAGAGCGACATGCCCCGGCAATGGTACAATCTGGCGGCGGATCTCCCGACGCCTCCGCTGCCGCCGTTGGGGCCGGACGGCAAGCCCATATCGCCCGAGATGCTGGCGCCGGTGTTCCCGATGAACATCATCGAACAGGAGGTCAGCACGCAACGGTGGATCGACATCCCGGAAGAAGTCTTGAACATCCTGTATCAGTGGCGTCCGGCTCCCCTGCGACGGGCTGTGCGTCTGGAGAAGCTGCTCAAGACTCCCGCTCGGATCTACTATAAAGACGAGAGCGTCAGCCCCCCGGGCAGTCACAAGCCCAACACTGCGGTGGCCCAGGCATACTACAACAAGGTCGCCGGCATCAAGCGATTGACCACCGAGACCGGGGCCGGCCAGTGGGGCAGCGCATTGTCGTTCGCCTGCGCCCTGTTCGGGCTGGAGTGCAAGGTGTTCATGGTGCGGATCAGCTTCGACCAGAAGCCTTTCCGCAAGCTGATGATGCAGGTCTGGGGCGCCAAGTGCGTCGCCAGCCCCAGCAACGAGACGAATGCTGGTCGCAAGATTTTGGCCGAGACGCCCGACACACCGGGCAGTCTGGGCATCGCTATCAGCGAGGCGGTCGAAGCGGCGGTCACCGATCCGACGGGACAGACCCGTTACTCCCTGGGCAGCGTGCTCAACCACGTGCTGCTCCATCAGACGATCATCGGCCTGGAGGCCAAGAAACAATTGCAGATGGCCGGCGAGAAGCTTCCCGACGTCGTCATCGGCTGCGCCGGCGGCGGCAGCAACTTCGCCGGACTGGCCTTCCCGTTCACAATCGACAAGATCAACGGAGCCAAGATGGACATCATCCCGGTCGAGCCGGCGGCTTGCCCCACGATGACCCGCGCTCCGTTCGTGTACGATCACGGCGACACCGCCTGCATGACACCCCTGTTGGCGATGTATTCGTTGGGACACGCGTTTGTCCCGGCTCCCATACATGCCGGCGGCCTCCGCTACCACGGCATGGCGCCGCTGGTGTGCCAGGCGATTGTGGAGGGGCTGTTCACGCCGAGGGCCTACCCCCAGAGCAAATGCTACGAGTCGGCCCTGACGTGGGCCCGCACGGAAGGTATGATCTGCGCCCCGGAGACCAGTCACGCCGTCGCGGCGACGATCGACGAGGCGATCAAGGCCCGCGAGGAAGGCAAAGAGAAGGTCATCCTCTTCAGTTACAGCGGCCACGGTCTGATGGACCTGTCCGGCTATGACAAGTACATGTCGGGCAACCTCAGCGACTACGAGCTGCCCGAAGAGGTCCTGCAACAGTGCACGAAGGACCTGGCGAAGATGCCGAAGGCTCCGATGAGAAAAAGCGGCCGCTGGTGAGACCGGCGGCCTGTTTCCCTCGTGCTTACAGGGAGATGTGGCCGGGTGATTCACAGGCAACGGGAAGGAGACAGGACATGAAGCGTGTGGTTTGGAGGATTGCCCGCGTCCTTCGTTGCGGCGCGCTGCTGTGGGTTGTGCTGGGGATGGTTGCGACCGTCAGGGGACAGATGTGGGAGGGCGACCTCTTGCAGGATGGAGTCGCCAGTCTTCGCGCAACGGTCGGCGTCACCTGGGACAGCAAGTACATTTGGCGTGGTTTCGATCTGTTCGACGGCAAGAGCGTGACGCACATGATGGTGGATTTGAACCTCTGGGATACCGGATTCGGTATCGGCGCAGTCGGGCATCGGGCCAACACCAGCGGTTTCGAGGATCGCGAACGGTGGGACGGGACCGTCTATTACCAAGGGTCTCTCGGCGAAGGGCAGGTCCTGGCGACCAACTTTAGGATCGGCTACGTCTATTACTTCTATCCCGAACTCAACAGCGGAGAATCGCTCGACATGCAGGAAGGACAGTTGGTCCTGGCCTGGCCCAACCTGCTGTCGGTCCCGGGTTTGCAGCCCAGTTACGCGCTGATCGCGATCGGGCAGGCGGACACTCCCTCCAGGATCGCCGACGGCGGGTCGGGCTTGCTGCACATCGGCATGCTCGATTACAGTTTCGCGACACCGGGCTTTTTGCCCTGGACCGAGGAACAGATCTTCATCCTGCACGCAGAACTGGTCTACAACAGCGACGTCACGATCACGCCCGCCCGGCCCCGCAATGACTGGACGGTCGTGTATCCGGATCCCCCCCACGCCTTCACGAACGCGGTCTTTGGCGCCTCGACGGACTTTCCCCTCGATCCGGACGGCAATCTCGTGCTCACGCCGTCCGTGTACTACCAGATCACGCTGGACAACGCGATCAACGAGGACGACAGCGAGTTCTGGGTGAGCCTCGGCCTCAAGTACAGTTTCTGACTCTTCCGATCTTTCGCAGATTCCGGGCCGGCCCTCGAAAGCCGGCCCGTTTGATTGACACCCCGGCCGTCCCTCCGTATGCTGTCGCGCATGATCGACATGAAGACAGCCTGCATTCTCGGTTTGCTCGCGTCCAGCCTCCTGCGAGCAGGATCTGCAATCGATGTTTCCCACGCCGTGACGCTTCACGTCTCGAAGCTGGGCGACGACTCGGACGGACGGACCTGGAAAACCGCGTTTCACACGATCCAGAAGGCGCTGGACGCCGTGCCGGACGACCGAGGTGGACACCGAATCCTCGTTCGGCCGGATGTCTACGTCGAGGCCAACCTCGCACCCGCCCACAAAGGCGCGGCAGGTGCCTACAACGCATTGATCGGCGACTTCGACGGCGCTCTGGGCTCCGGCGCCACAGGCTGGGTCGTCATCGACTCCGGCGATCCCGCGAAGGGCTTCAAGAGCTGGGACTGGTGGGGCCCGATCCGCGCCTCCGACAAGCACTGGCCGCACGGAAACAACCAGGAGACGTTTTCGGGCGTCGTCTGGGACCGCTGGCGTCTGAGCCGTCTCTACACCGCCGGTGGCGACGCCGGTTTCTTCTGGGACCTCACGAACAAGAGCGGCGAAGGCTTCACCGTCGTCGTGGAGGACTGCGTGGGCACCGGACGCGCCTTCGGCGGGGGAGTCGTCTACCCGACGGTGCGCGAGGACGAGCCCAGCGTGTTTCGACGATGCTACTTCCTGGCCCTCGACTGGGTCGGCGACACCGCGGCGGTCCTGGTGGGCGGGTGGGAGAAGACGATGCCCGAGCATCCGCACGCGGTGTTCGAGGACTGCACGCTCGTGCACACCGACAACGCGGTCGCGATCTCCTATGCGGCCCATTGCACCCGGGCCAAGTTCACGAATTGTCGCATGATCGTGCTGAACTTCACACAGCCCGAGATGGGCGGCAAGTCGACCGGCATCCTCTGCACTCAGGGCCACTCGCCCACCGGCAAGCTGCACGTCGATCTGGAGGACTGCGTCCTGGCGGGCTACAGCGTCTTCACGTCGGGCGAGGAAGGCAAGGCGGTCACGTACACGACCCGGGGCAGGACGCAGGCCTACGTGCAATTCAAGCAGGATGTGCCCCAAGGCTTCGAGCGGCTGGGGCTCTGGCCTGCGGATCTGTTCGCGCAGATGGCCCCGCCGACGACCGGTCTGGCACCGGTCTCGCCGGCCTCGCGGCCTGTGCTGACCAAACTGCCCATGGCCTTCGCCAGGGCGATGGAGAACACGCCGGTGGTGTTCGAAGGCCGTCCGTTGCACGTGCTCAACCGCCGGGACGACACCAAGAACGGCACCGATGAGTACGTCGCCAGCATGTACCTTTACATCGTGGACCTGGCCACCGGCGAGGAAGTCTGCCGCTTCGGCCAGGGCCACTCGTTCGCCAACGCCTTCGTGGACGGTTCGCAACTCCATGTCTTTGCCAGCGAGGGGACCAATCGCGACTGGTTCGGGAGCCTCTATCACTTCTCGACCCGGGACCTGAAGGACTGGACCCGCCGGCTTGCGATCGAGAGGGAAGGGGATGAGCACCTGTTCAACGCCTCGGTCTGTCGGGACCAGCAGGGTTTTCTGATGGCCTATGAGTCGAACCAGCCTGTGCAGTTCTGTTTCAAGTTCGCCCGCTCGACGGACCTGATGCAATGGGAGAAGCTGCCCGGCCTGATCTTCACCGGCGTCAACCGCGAATACAGCGCCTGCCCGGTGATCCGGTACTTTGCGCCCTACTACTATGTCATCTACCTGCACGCGCCCATCCCAGGCCACTCGGGTTACGTGTCATTCCTGGCTCGTTCGACCGACCTGGCCACCTGGGAGCTGTCGCCTTTCAATCCGATTCTCGAAGCCGGTCCCGGCGAGGGGATCAACAACTCCGATGTGGACCTGTTCGAGTGGGAAGGCAAGACCTACCTCATGTACGCCACAGGGGACCAAGCCACCTGGGGCGCGGTACGCGTAGCCCTCTACGACGGCCCCATGCAAGAATTCTTCGCCCGCCATTTCCCCGTCGGAGTCCCGACGCCGAAGGCCGACGCCCGAACGAAGTGATTTTCTTGCGGCTTGGAGATGCGAGAAAGGTATCGAGCGGATCGTCAGGGTCTTCGTCCGTTGCTGGCGACGGCGAACGATTACCGAAAACTGACTCGTAACTCCATGTTGTATAAGCATTTATTGGAATCGCGTTCCCCTTGCGTTTGTTGTCTATGTATCAAGATGATCTTGCCAAAGCGGTCGCGGTTCGCTATACTCATGGGTTTGGTGCCATCGGAAACCCTCTCGATCCCTTGGAATGCTGTCAATGGCAGAACTGGCTACCGGACCAACGAGACGCCGTCATCGTGTGTCGTGCGTGAAGCGTCAAGCGGATTCGCCGACGTCGGATCGTCGTGCGCTCGCGGGGCTTTATGTCCATGTGCCGGTGTGTCGGAGCAAGTGTCGATACTGCGGGTTCTATTCTGTGCCGGCCGGTGGCGTCAATGCGGTTCGGCTTGTCGACGGACTGCTTCGGGAGTTGGACCGGCACGAAGGGATCGAGTTCTGCACCGCCTACATTGGCGGGGGCAGTCCGACCTCGCTGCCTGCGAGCGAACTGTTTCGATTGGCCCGGCGGGTGCGTGAACGTTGCCCGTTTGCGACGGAATTCACCGTCGAGTGCAATCCCGGGCAGGTGGATGCGAATCTGCTCACGCAGTTGCGGGAAGCGGGGGTGAATCGGCTCTCGTTCGGGGCGCAGTCGTTTGTCGCGAGAGAACTGGAATTGTTGGGCCGGGGACATTCGGTCGAGCAGATCGAGACCGCGGTCCTCGCGGCCCGCCAAGCCGGGTTTGAGAATGTGGGGTTGGATCTGATCTTTGCCATTCCCGGTTCTACGCTCGCCGACTGGCAGGCGAGCCTGGAAGCGGCGGTCGCGCTGAACCTTGAGCACGTTTCGGCGTACAGTCTGAGTTTCGAACCGGGTACGGTGTTCACGACGTGGCAGGGAGCCGGCCGGCTCACGGCGGTGGATGAGGAACTCGACCGGGCAATGTACGAATGGACCATTGAGCGTCTGGAACGGGCGGGGCTCGCACAGTACGAGATTTCCAATTTTGCCAGGCCGGGCTTCGAGTGTAGGCACAACCTCGGATACTGGGCCAACCGGCCGTACGTCGGCATCGGTCCGGCGGCGGCTTCCTGCCTGATTGAAGGAACCCACGCAGGCGGGGCCCTGCGGATCACGAACGACGCGGACATCGAACGATATCTTGCGGCTGTGGAAAGCGGCAGGGCGGCCCCGGCCCAAACACAGGCGGTGAGTTTGGACGACGCCGTCTGCGAAACCGCGGTGCTGAACCTGCGTCGGCGGGGTGGGATCGACCGGGCGGAGTTTCAGCGGCGGACCGGACGCGACGCGATGCGGGTTTTCGCCGAACCGATCGAGCGATACCAGGCGATGGGCATGATGGAGGTGACGGATCGGTCGGTTCGGCTCACGAGGCAGGCCTTGCCTGTCGCGGACACTATTCTTTGCGATTTTTCGGCTCTGGATTAACGGAACCTATGGATATTCAGAACATTCGGAATTTCTCGATCGTCGCACACATCGACCACGGCAAGAGTACGCTCGCCGACCGAATGCTGGAACTGACCGGCACGATCACCGAGCGGCAGGCCAAAGACCAGATTCTCGACAGCATGGACATCGAGCGAGAGCGAGGCATCACGATCAAGGCCTCCGCGGTGACCATGGAGTACGAGCACGAAGGCCAGACCTACATGCTCAACCTGATCGACACGCCGGGCCACGTGGATTTCGGGTACGAGGTCAGTCGAGCGCTGGCCGCTTGCGAAGGCGCGCTGCTGGTGGTGGACGCGACGCAGGGAATCCAGGCGCAGACGCTGGCCAACGCTTACCTGGCTACCGAGGCCGGCGCGGAGATCCTGGGCGTGATCAACAAGGTTGACCTACCCGCGGCCCAGCCGGAGCTGGTTGCCGAGGAAATCGAGCACGTTTTGGGCATCCGTAAGAGCGAGTGTTTCCACATCAGCGCCAAGACCGGCCTGGGCGTCAAGGACCTGCTCGACGCGGTCTGCATGCTCCTGCCGCCGCCGGTGGATCGAAGCGACGAACCCGCTCGCGCCCTGATCTTCGACAGTCAGTACGACGACTATCGTGGCGTCATCTGCTATGTCCGCGTTTTCTCAGGCGCGCTCAGGACCCGCCAGCGGATTCGTCTGATGGGCACCGGCTACAGCTATCAGGTCATCGAGTTGGGCAAGTTCCGCCCGGATATGAAGCCCGTCGGCGAACTCGGCACCGGCGAGGTCGGCTACGTCATCGCCAACATCCGCGATCTGGCCAACGTCCGCATCGGCGACACGATCACCGACGATGTGCACCCCGCACCGGACCCGCTCAAGGGCTACAAGCCGCCTATGCAGATGGTTTTTTCGGATTTCTATCCCGGCAACAACACCGAATACCCTCGCCTCCGCGCCGCGTTCGAGAAACTGGCGCTCAACGACGCCAGCTTCACCTTCGTTCCGCAAAACTCGCAGGCCCTGGGCTTCGGTTTCCGTTGCGGGTTCCTGGGCCTTCTGCATATGGAGATCATCCAGGAGCGGCTCGAACGCGAGAACGACATCGACGTGGTCCAGACCGCGCCGACCGTCAGCTACGAGATTCTTCTGCGCGACGGGACGGTCAAGAAGATCGACGCCCCCAGCGAGCTGCCCGACCGCACGATGATCGAGGAGATCCGCGAGCCTTTTGTAAAGCTTGAGATCATCACGACCAACGACACGATCGGCGGCATCATGAAGCTGGCGGAGGCCCGTCGCTGCAAGCTGCTCAAGACGGATTATTTGAGTCCGACCCGCGTGATGATGGAGTACAAGGCTCCGCTGGCGGAGATCGTCTACGATTTTTACGACCTGATCAAAGGGATCAGTCACGGCTATGCAACGATGGACTACGAATTCACCGGCTTCGAGGCCGAGGACCTGGTCAAGATTGACATCCTCGTCAACGGCCAGGCGGTCGAGGCGCTTTCGCTGATCGTGCACCGAAGCAACGCCGAGCCGCGCGGGCGAAAGCTGATCACCAAGCTGCGAAAGTCGATTCCACGTCACCAGTTCGAGATCCCGCTGCAGGTCGCCATCGGGGGCAAGATCATCGCCCGCGAGACGATCAAGGCCTACCGCAAGGACGTGACCGCCAAGCTCTATGGCGGCGACGTCACGCGAAAAATGAAGGTCTTGAAGAAGCAGAAAGAGGGCAAGAAGCGCATGAAGAGCATCGGTAGCGTGCAGATCCCGCAGGAGGCCTTCATGAGCGTCCTGGATACCAGTGAATAACCACGGCCACCGCCCGGCAGGCGATGACGCTGTTGTCCGCCCAACAGTCGATTGGCTAAGCTGACAATGGGGGGGCATTGCCGCTGAACCAATACAATCATGATTTCGGAAGTTTCGCTGAGGTGTTGGAGTTGACAGGGAGAGCCTGGCTCCGTACCATCAGTCCTTCCGCTTGTTTTGGGCCGTGCGCCTGTGTTGATGCACGCACGACGCAGGACGTACCGATCAGGAAGGAGAACCGCAATGGCAGCAGGCAAAACGATCGAGATCACCGACGAGAGCTTCGAAAGCGAAGTGCTCGGTTCGGATATCCCCGTGTTGGTGGATTACTGGGCTCCGTGGTGCGGACCGTGTCGGATGGCGGCTCCGGTGCTGGAGAAGATCGCCGACGAATACGAGGGGCGGCTGAAGGTCTGCAAGGTGAATATCGACGACAACCGTCAGATCGCGATGCAGTACCACATCATGAGCATTCCCACGATGCTTTTGTTCAAGGACGGGGAAAGGGTCGACCAAATTACCGGTGTGACGCCGAACTTCGAGTCGGACCTCAAGCGCAAGATCGAACCGTACGTGGAGTGACCGAAGGTCGGGTGGGTCCTGGAAGTCGCATCCGTCCGACGGGAGCAAGGGGATGCAGAGGACCGATGGGCCAAGTCGCCAGAGAAGATCTTTCCAGAAAGAGGTCACTATGTCGGATACATCGTATGACGTGGTCATCATCGGAGGCGGGCCGGCCGGCCTGGGCGCGGCTCTGTATACTTCCCGGGATCGTTTTCGCACGATTATTCTGGAGAAAATGATCCCCGGCGGCCAGATCTTCAACACCGACCGCATCGAGAACTACCCCGGCATCCCGCGGATCGACGGGCCGGGTTTGGTCGAGCAGATGCAAAAACAGGTCGAAACCTTCGGGACCGAGATCAAGACCGCCAGCGAAGTGACGGATATCCAGCGGACCCCGGACGGGCGGCTGGCGGTCTCCTGCGGCAAGGACCGCTACTTTGCCCGCGCGGTCGTGCTCGCGCCCGGCAGCAGCTACCGCAAGCTGGGTGTCCCCGGCGAGGAGGAGTTCCGCAACGCCGGCGCGGGCGTCAGTTATTGCGGAACTTGCGACGGTCCCTTTTTCCGAGACCGGGAGGTGGTCGCCGTCGGAGGCGGCAACACCGCGATCGAGGAAGCAATGCACCTGGCCAAATTCGCCAGCAAAGTGACGCTCGTGCATCGCCGTAACGAGTTCCGGGCCGACCGAGTCCTCGTGGAGGAACTGCTGGCCAAGGTCGCAGAACCCAACCGCAAGATGGCAATCCGCTACGATACGATCGTCACTGCGATTCAGGGCCAGGGACGGGTGCAGTCGGTGCGGCTCAGAAACGTCAAAACCAGCGACGAAGAAGACTTTCCCTGCGACGGTGTCTTCATCTTCGTGGGGACGGTTCCCAACACAGGGTTTCTCAAAGGCATCGTCGAACTGACGGACCAGGGCTTCATCCGTTGCGATTGCGCTCATTTGCGGACGTCACTGCCGGGAGTCTTCGTCGCGGGCGATTGCCGGGTCGGGGCGACCATGCAGCTTGTCACCGCAGTGGCCGACGGGGTCAACGCCGCGATGATGATCAAGCAGTACTTCCGCGATCCGAAGTGGTGGAAGAAGGCGGACGCCGAGGCCGAGAGTTCCTTTGAGTGGTGACGGCGCGGGGCATGGGACCTGGGGTACGATCTCACCAGAAGACGACATAGAACGCCGCCACCGCCGCCAGGACCAGTCCGCCGGCGAGTTTGACCGCGCCGCTGGTCTTGACCTCCACTCCCTCGCGAACGGGCAATGTCCTGGGTTTCTCCAGTGGCCACAGGAACGTGATCAAGCCCATCATCAGCAGCACCAACTGGAACACCATCGCCACCTGAATCAGGAAGTGGACGTGCGGCGCGAAATACTGGTAGAGGCCGTAGAGGGCCGGACCGCCGAGAAGGGCCGCCACGCCTGCGGCGGCAGGGGCTTGGGGGACCAGCATGCCGAAGAGAAAGGCCGCGACGACACCGGGCCAGATGTAGCCCTGAAATTGCTGGATGTAATTGAAGACTCCACCGAATTTCGGATCGTTCAACCGGGGGGCCAACAAGCAGGCGGCGACGAGGAAGATTCCGGTTGTGACCCGACCGAGAAGCAGCAGCCTTTTCTGCGGCGCGTTGCGGTCGAGGAGCCTATGGTAGAGGTCCATTGTCAGGATCGTCGAAGCAGAGTTGAGCATGGAGGCCAGGGAACTGATGACCGCTCCAGCGATCGCTGCGAACATGAATCCTCGCATCCCGGTCGGGATCAGGTTGCGGATCAACATGGGGAAGGCCTCGTCCGGCGATTTCATCTGGCTGCCGTAGAGTTGGAACGACATGATCCCCGGCATCACGATGGCGAAGGGGATCAACAGCCACAGCGCGCCGGCAAAGATAACGCCCAATTGTCCGTCGCGAAGCGTCCGGGCTGCCAGGTTCCGTTGCACAATGAATTGGTTCAAGCCGCAGTAATATACCAAAACGATCCACATTCCGGAGGAGACGCCTGTCCAGGGCAGAGCCTTGTGATCCGCAGGAAGAACCATGTGGAGGCGGTGGGCGTTAGTCGTGGAGAACTGTTCCCAGCCTCCGCAGGCGTGCAGGCCCAGGAAGAAGATAGCGAGTCCGCCCAACAGCAGAGCGCCGCCTTGAAAGAGATCCGCCCATGCCACCGCCTTGAGCCCCCCCCAGACGGTGTACATCGCCGCGACCAACCCGATAAGCCAGATGCCTTTGGTCAGATCCACGTCGAATACTTTGTTGAGCGTTAACCCGCCGGAGTAGAGCACCGCCGTCAGGAGAACCGCTACATAAATCACGACCGTGATCAGAGCCATGATCGCCCGGGTTGCGGAATTGTAGCGGTATTCGAGGTACTCGGGCATGGTGTAGATGCCTGCTTTGAGAAAGCGGGGCAACAGCGTAAAGGCGATCAGGACGATGCCGATGCTGCCGAACAACTGCCAGTTACTCACCGCCAGGCCGACGTCCCCGGCGCTCTGCCCGCTCATGCCCACGAACTGCTCGGTGGAGATGTTGGCCGCGACGATGGACAGGCCAATCAAGGGCCAGGTGAGTCCGCGACCCGCGAGGAAGTAGTCCTCGCTGGTCCGCTCCCGTCGGCTCTTGAACATGCTGATCGCGACCACTGCGCCGATGAACGCGACGAACACTCCGATGTCGAAGGCATTCAATTCCATAGGCAATCCAACCAAAGCGCACGTACAAGTTCCCGACACCCGGTTCTACGTGGCGCCATACTAGAGCATCGAACCCGGCGCCGCAAGATTTCCCGCCGGGGGTCTGGTTTTCGACGACGGTTTCTGATACACTAAATCCTTCAGCAACCTGGGATCATCGCAGAAAGGGTACCCATGTCCGACATTTTCATGCGAAGGGAAATGAACAGGCGAGAGTTTCTCCAAGTTTCTCTGGCGGTCGCAGGCGGATTGGCGACGCTGACCCCGCACCAAGTCTACGCCGAGGCCGGTCGCAAAGAGGCCCGTTGGGCGTTTCTGTCGGACACGCATATCGCAGCCGACCCCGAGGACAACTACCGGGGTTTCTATCCCTATCGGAACTTCGAGAAAACTGTCGGGCAGCTCGTCGCCGATCTGCCCGACGGCGTCGTCATCACGGGCGATCTGGCCCGACTAACCGGCCAGATGGGCGACTATGAGAATCTTCACAAGCTGCTGATGCCGTTGCTGAGCAAGCGACCCACCTATCTGGCCCTGGGCAACCATGACGACCGGACGGTCTTTCTGGACGTGTTCGAGGACCGCGCGGGCCAGGCCCAGCCGATCAAAGACAAGCACGTCGTCGCGGTCGAAGTGGGACCCGTCCGTTTCCTTTTGCTTGATTCGCTGTACGCGACCAACCAGACGCCGGGATTCCTTGGCAAGGCCCAGCGGTCCTGGCTCCGACGCTACTTGGCCGAAAGCGATGACAAGCCGGTGATCCTGTTCTTCCATCATACGCTGGGCGACGGAGACGGAGATCTGCTCGACGTCATGTGGCTGTTCGACCTGATCAAACCGATCCGTAAGGTCAAGGCCGTCGTCTATGGTCACTCCCATGAGTACAAGACCTCCGAGCTCGATGGCATCCACCTGATCAACATCCCTGCCACCGCCTACACCTTCAATGACAAGGAGCCCGCCGGCTGGATCGAAGCCCGGCTGACCGCCGACGGCGGCGAGTTCCTCCTGCATGCCTTAGCCGGCAACACCCAGCTCGACGGTCGGCTCGAGGGCCTCCGCTGGCGATCCTAGCCAGAAAGGACCATCCTTCTCCCAGGTCCTGTTGCGCCGCTCATTCTCGGACCTGGTTGACGACTCCTGTGCTCAGGGACCTCAAAAATCGGGTCCTTCGGAGCCCGAACGCCGCGCTAACGGAAGATTAGCTATACTTTAGCGCAGAAACGGTGTCGATTCACCGATAATGGAGGAAACGGGATCGCGGAGCGGTCCTGAGGATGACAGGTTGACACGGATGGAGGTCGAGCAAAACAGAGCCCTCCCCATGTGGGTGGGGATGGGTTGGGGGTGATGAAGAATGGTCGATGTGTCGGGTCGCGATCTGAATCGAAGGCAGTTTCTCAAAACAGGTTTGGCTTTGGCTGCGGGGGTCGCAACCCTCGGGCCGGCAAGGGTTTTCGGGCAGGACCGGGATGAATGCACGCGGTGGGCATTTCTCTCCGATACGCATGTGGCCTCGGACCCCGACAACAAGTATCGTGGTTTTTACCCTTATCAGAATCTTCAGGAAGTCACGGGACAACTGGCGTACTGTCCACCGGACGGCGTCGTCATCACGGGCGACCTGGCGCGGATGCGGGGTCAAGTCGAGGCCTATGAAAACCTCAAGACACTCCTGATGCCCGTCGCCGCGCAGCGACCGCTCTATCTGGGCCTGGGCAACCACGATACTCGTGACGATTTTTCCCAGGCGTTCGCGACCGATGTAGGCGACGTCCGCACGGTGGAAGACAGGCATGTCGTCACTGCAGTGGCCGGCCCTATGAGACTGATCGTTCTCGACACACTCCTGGCCGACCGGGCGGCGGGTTTGCTTGGGGGGGCGCAACGCATGTGGCTCAATTCCTTCCTGGCCACCACCGACGACCGCCCGACGATTCTGTTCTGCCACCATCGGCCTCGAATCGACCTTCTGGACACCAAGCGGTTGTTCGACATCATCGGCCCGGTGGCCAAGGTCAAAGCCGTGGTCTACGGGCACTCGCATCGGTTCCATTTCTCGCAGTACAGGGGTATCCATCTGATCAACCTGCCGGCGACCGGCTACAACATGTCCGACAGCCAGCCTGTCGGCTGGGTCGAGGCCAATCTGACCGAAAGAGGCGGTGAGTTCACTCTGCACGCCATTGGCGGCAACCGAAAACACGACGGGTCTTGCGTGCGTCTGATCTGGAGATCGTAGTAAGTCGCCAATTCCCATCGGATTTCTGAAAATTCTTCGGTCTAAAGCGAACGCAATCTCCCGAGAAATGCCGAAAAAAGGCATTGCGATCCGTCTTCCGCCGTGATAAAAAATCTCAGTACGAGAGCATCGGAAGAAGATCGTTCTGGCGGGAGGGGCATCAGACACGTTGGACGGATACTCGGGAACGGTGAACGTTTCCAGCGAGGGCTGGGGTGTCCGGGAATAGGAATAGCCCTTGAAGGAAGATCAGTACGAGATGTCCGATGCCTTGACCGTTCATATGAACAGACGGAGATTTCTCACAATGGGGTTGGCCGCCGCCGCCGGGGGGGTCATGACGTTCGGACATTCAGAGACCCGCCGCGAGGCCTTCAAGGACTTTGCTCGTTGGGCTTTCCTGTCCGACACGCACATCCACGCGGACCCGCTGTACCGGTTTCGCGGTTTCTGTACCCATCTGAATCTTCGAAAGACCGTTGACCAGATCGGCGCCAAGATGCCCGAAGGGGTAATCATCACAGGCGACCTGGCCCGATCCCGAGGCGGTGCGGACGCCTATGAAAACGTCAAGGCCCTTCTGGCTCCGATTGCGAAAGAACGACCGGTCCACTTGGCCGTCGGCAATCACGACGATCGCGACAGCTTCTTGACGGTTTTCACCGGTTCAGCCCGCGCCGGCGTCGGTATCCAAGGCAAGTACATTACCACGGCGATGGCCGGTCCGATCCGAATGGTCCTTTTGGATACGCTTCTGTACGTCAACACGTTCCCCGGTATGCTCGGCAAACTTCAGCGGATCTGGCTCCAGACCTACCTCCAGATGACCGACGAGACGCCGACGATCTTGTGTTTGCATCACACGCCCCGCGCGGACCTGCTGGACATCCGGCGGCTCTTTGAGATTATTGCGCCTGTGCAGAAGGTCAAGGCCTTGGTTTTCGGCCACTCGCACAAGTACGAGTTCTCGCAAGTGGCTGGAATCCACTGCATCAACTTGCCCGCCACGGGTTACAACTTTACAGGCTCCCAACCGGTGGGCTGGGTCGAAGCCCGTTTGACCGCTGGCGCCGGGGAGTTCATTCTCCACGCCGTCAGCGGCAACATGAGGCAGCACGGTACCGTCCGTTTCCTCCGGTGGCGAGCCTAGGATCAGGCAGACTGCGATCTCCGTTGTAGTTCTCGTTCGGTCGGGCAATCGCCAGGCGACAGGAGCAAGAAGATCATGCAACAAGGGATTTGTTGGTGCGTGGGGGCAGTCGCTGTCTGTATGACCTGCCTGACGGCCGCAGGTGCGGCCACAGCCATGGAATCTGCCTCGCAGGATGCCGCGCTGCCGGAAGGAGTTCGGGTTGTGTGGGATCTGTCCAAGGCATATCGACAGGCGACCGCCACCCGTGAGCGGATCAGCATCAACGGACTCTGGCGGTGGCAGCCGGCCGAATCGGGATCGCAGGAGACGCCCGCCGGGAACTGGGGCTATTTCAAGGTCCCAGGGTGTTGGCCCGGCATCACCGATTACATGCAGAAAGACAGTCAGACCGTCCACACGCATCCGAGCTGGGCAGGCCGTAGGCTGGGCAACCTCTCGGCCGCCTGGTACGAACGGCAGATCACGATCCCGCATCAGTGGACGGGCCGCCGCGTTGCGGTCTCTCTCGAGTACCTCAATTCCTATGCAGTGGTGTATCTGGACGGAAAAAGAGCCGGTGAAGCCCGATTCCCAGGGGGCGAGGTCGATCTCACATCTCTGTGCCGAGCGGGCGAGCAGCACAGGCTCAGTATGCTCGTGGTTGCCATGCCGCTCCAGGGCGTCATGCTTTCTTACTCCGACAGCGCCTCGGCCCGAGAGGTCAAAGGTTCCGTGGCTCGTCGGGGCCTCTGTGGCGACGTCTATCTGGTGAGCGGACCCGCAGGGCCATGCCTGACGGACGTGAGAGTGGACCCCTCGGTGAGAAAGCAGGAACTCTCGCTCGATGTGGCGATCGACGGCCTTGCACGGGATGCACGCTGCGCTCTTCGCTCGCGAGTTCTCGAAAAAGGGCGCAGTATCAAGGAGTTCACGAGCCCGACATTTCAGGGGAGCGATCTGAAGACAGGCCGCATCGCATTTGCCGAGAAATGGATGCCGAACGGGCTCTGGGACATCCATACGCCCCTCAATCAGTACGATCTCGAAGTCTCGCTCATGGATGCCGACGGCGCGGTGCTGGATGCCGCTTGGCCCGTGCGGTTCGGTTTCCGGGAGTTCTGGATCGACGGTCGGGACTTCTATCTCAACGGCACTCGCATCTTTCTGTCGGCGGTGCCGCTCGACAATGCCCAGATCGGCGCCGCCCTGGCGAATTACGAGGCCGCCCGCGAGAGTATGCAGCGTCTCCGGAGCTTTGGCATCAACTTCGTCTACACTCACAACTACGGCTGTGAACCGGGCTCGCATCTGAGTTTTGCCGAGATCCTGCGGGCCGCGGACGATGTGGGAATGCTCGTGTCGTTCTCGCAGCCGCATTTTAGCCATTACTCCTGGCAGGCTGCCGACGCCGATCTAAACAACGGGTACGCCCGCCATGCGGAGTTCTTCGTTCGGGCCGCTCAGAACCACCCGTCCGTCGTGATGTATTCGATGAGCCACAACGCCACCGGCTACGCCGAGGACATGAACCCGGACATGATCGACGGCGTCCGCGATGCCCGTGACACGTGGGCGCTGAGGAATGTGAAGCTCGCGGTCCGGGCCGAAGAGATCGTCAAACGCCTGGACCCCAGCCGCATCGTCTATCACCACGCCTCGGGCAATCTGGGCTCCATGCACGTGATCAACTTCTATCCGAACTTCGTGCCCGTTCAGGAACTGTCCGATTGGTTCGAGCATTGGTCCACGGAGGGGATCAAGCCCGTTTTCCTGTGCGAGTACGGTGCCCCGTTCACCTGGGACTGGGCTATGTATCGGGGGTGGTACAAGGGCAAGAGGGAGTTCGGCAGCGCGGTGGTGCCGTGGGAGTTTTGCCTGGCCGAATGGAACGCGCAGTTCTTCGGGGACCGCGCCTTTCAGATCAGCGACATGGAGAAGAGAAACCTGCGATGGGAGGCCAGGCAGTTCCGCGAAGGTCGGCTCTGGCATCGATGGGATTACCCCCACCAGTTGGGATCGGTCGATTTCCCCGAGCGAGAGCCGGTGTTCGACCTGTACTTCACGGACAATTGGCGGGCGTTTCGCACCTGGGAAGTCTCCGCGAATTCTCCCTGGGAACACCACATCCTCTTCAAACTGCGACCGGGCATGGACAGGAATCGCCGGCAGGAATATCGGGTGGATTGGGAGAACCTACAACGACCCGGATTCAGTCCCGACTACCAGCAACAGCGATACGAACGGATGGACCTGGCCTACGAACGCTCCGACTGGGTCCCCACCGCCGGCGCGCGGGCCCTGATCCGGAACAATCAACCCCTCTTGGCTTACCTCGGTGGCAAGCCCGAGCGTTTTACCAGCAAGGACCATGTCTTCACCGCCGGCGAAACGGTCGAGAAACAGATCATCGTGATCAACAATTCCCGTGTACCGACGACTTGCGATTGCTCCTGGTCGCTGGCCCTTCCTGAACCGATCGCCGGTCGCAGCCAAGTCACGGTCCAAACCGGGCGGCAAGCGAGAGTCCCCATCCACCTGGTTCTGCCTGCGGGACTTGAGCCTGGGCAGTACAAACTCAGGGCAGTCGTGGCGTTCGATACAGGACAGACTCAGGAAGATGAGTTCACGATCCACGTACTTGCTCCTCGGGTTGCTCTCGAAGCCCAGGCCAAGGTCGCGGTGTTCGACTGCAGGGGCCAGACTACCGAGTTGCTCAAGAACATGGGCAGTGCATGGGATTGCGTGGACGCCAAGGCGGACCTGACGCCATACGACGTTTTGATCGTGGGCAAATCCACCCTGACCGTGGATGGGCCGGCGCCGGACATCGGTCGCGTGCGAGACGGACTCAAGGTGCTCGTGTTCGAGCAAACGCCCGAAGTGCTCGAGAAGCGATTCGGCTTTCGCGTGGCCCAGTATGGTCTTCGTCAGGTTTTCGCCAGGGTGCCGGACCATCCGGTTCTGGCAGGGCTGCGAACGGAGCATCTGCGCGATTGGCGAGGCGAGGCCACGATCCTCCCGCCGCGATTGAAATACGAGCTCGACCCCAAGTTCAACTTGACGCCGACGGTGACCTGGTGCGGCATCCCTGTGACCCGCGCGTGGCGTTGCGGCTGTCGAGGCAACGTCGCCTCGGTGCTCATCGAGAAGCCCGCATGCGGGGATTTCTTTCCCATCGTGGACGGCGGCTTCAGCCTGCAGTACAGCCCCTTGCTGGAATATCGCGAGGGCAAAGGGATGGTGTTGTTCTGCCAGATGGATGTGACCGGACGCACCGAAACCGACCCGGCGGCCCAGGTGCTGACCGCCAACCTCCTTGAATATGTCTTCGGCTGGAAACCCTCTCCGCGACGGGAGGCGCTGTACGCCGGCGACCCGGTGGGGAAAAGACACCTCGAAAAAGCAGGATTCCGGTTCGGCTCCTTCAGCGACCGAGAGATGAAGGCCGACCGCGTGTTGGTTGTTGTACCCGGCGGCAAAGCCCTCGAGCCTCACAGCGATGGGATCGCCGCGTTTCTCAAGGCCGGCGGGTGTCTTCTGGCCTTGGGATGGACGCAGCAAGACGCGGACGCGATTCTGCCTTTCAAGGTATCGATAAGCCAGGGCGAACACATCAACGCTTGTTTCGATCCGCCAGGTTTGCATTCACCGTTGGCAGGCGTCGGGCCGGCGGACGTACACAACCGGGATCCTCGCGAGATTGCCCTTGTAGATGGAGGCGTAGAGACCCTGGGCGACGGCGTACTCGCCATCGCTTCGTCTTTGAACGTTGTTTTTTGCCAACTGGCGCCCTGGCAATTTGAGTATGCTGGCAACTACGGACTCAAGAAGACGTTTCGTCGAGCCAGTTTCCTTGCGACTCGAATCCTGGCGAATCTGGGGGCCAACAGTGAAACCCCCTTGCTCACCCGTTTTTCAACAGCGGTGGGCGGCGATGAACCCGCTCGCTGGCTGCGAGGTTTCTACCTGGACGAACCCGAGGAATGGGATGATCCGTACCGTTTCTTTCGATGGTGAGGTTCTGAAAGAACCATCGTACGGCGGTCCGTCGTGCCCATGTCGCACGTGGTGCGGCGGTGCCTTGACAGGGGGCGGTCAGTCGCCGGTCGGCCGATAGATCGGCAGTCGGAAAAAGAAAGTGGCTCCGGGCCCCGGATTGGACCTGGCCTCCAGGGTTCCCCTGTGGGCCTCGATGATCGAGCGGCTGATGGACAGTCCGATCCCCAGTCCGTCCGGTTTGGTGGTGAAGAACGGCTCGAAGACACTCCCCTGGTCTGGCGGGGGCAGTCCGATCCCCGAGTCGCAGACTTCCACATTGAGATAATCGTTGTCCCAGACGGTCGCTCGAACCGTCAGCGAGCGTTGTTCGGGGGGCACGGCGCCCATGGCGTCCATGCTGTTGCGGATCAGATTCAGCAGGACCTGTTCGATCTGGATCGGATCGACATACGCCGGCGGCAGGGACTCGGCGATGTCCACACACACTGCGATTTCGTTTTGCGCCAGTTCCCATCGGATCATCCCCACGGCGGCCTCAATGATCTCCTGGAGGTTCGCGGAAATGAATTGTGTCTGTTGTCCCTTGGCCATGGCCCGCATGCGACGAATGATCAATCCCGCCCGCTGGCCTTGGGAAATGATCTGCTCGAGGTATTCGTTGATCAAAGCGAAATCCGGCGACTCGGCCTGTATGCGGCGTCGGCAGGCTTCGCCGTAGCTGAGGATCGCGGTGAGCGGTTGGTTGAGTTCGTGGGCGATGCCCGAAGCCATTTCGCCCAAAGTGCTCAGCCGCGAGACGCGCAGCAACTCTTGTTGTCGCTGTTGAGCCTGTTTGCGAATGCGATGGGGTTCAGTGACGTCTCGGGTGAACTCGACGGTTCCGATGATCTGATGGTCTTGAACGATGGGGTGGAACGAGACGTCGTAGAATCGCAGCTCGCCGTCTACATCGTACTCGATTTCTCCACGGAATATCTCTCCCTCCAACACGCGACGGAAGACGTTCTGCCAGTACTGCCGTTTTGCCGGAGGCAGGAAATCCAGGGTGCGCAGTCCCGGCTTGGCTTGGACTTGGAACAATCGCTCGATCATTCGAGAAAACGCCGAATTGCAGAAGATCAGACGCCCCTCGCGATCCCGGGAAGCGATCAAGTCCTCGGTGCTCTCGATAATGGCCAGGAGGTTGGTGTGGCTCTGGCGCAGGGACTGTTGGTATTGCCGCTCTTTCGCATCGTTCTGTGCGGCTTGGATGATGCCCGCACAGGTGACCACAAAGGGCTCCAGGAATTCGGCGATCTGCGCATCATACCCGCCGGGGCGATTGGCCACTCCCGCCACCCCCACAACCCGACCGCCGAAGTGCATCGGCACTCCCATGAACGTCCGAAGGGACGGGTGGCCCTTGGGGACGCCGCCGGAGCGAGGGTCTTGATCGGGGGTATTGGAGATCACCAGCGAGTCGGTCGTAGCGGGCAGACCCGCGAGATTGTTCAGGTTCCGGAATTCGAAATTTCTTTCCGCAAGCTGCCGATACAGTTTGCGAGAATCCTCATCCCAGGAGATATCGGAGATGGCCAGACTTCGTTTGTACAACTGCCCGGCCTCGTCTCGGAGGACTTCGTCTAGGAAGCCGAACTCACTGTTGGTCATGGTCACCAGAGTCTGCAACAGGGCATTGTAGACCTGCTTGATCTCAGCCCCCGCGATGTAGAGGCTCTGCGCGTCTCGGATGGCTCGCAGCAGCTTCGTTGTCTGCTGGAGTCGGGTTTCCGCTCGCTTGCGGTCGGTGATGTCCTGCAGGCAAAGCAGGAGATTGTATCGGCCTTCTCTCTCGATTCTCGCGGTGGCCCCCAGGAGGACGACTTCGCGTCGCGCGCCATGACGCTCCAGGGTCGCGTGATACTCGATGTCGCGATGGCCCATTCCGCTCTGGAACGTGTCTTCCATGGCCAGGCGGATTGCACAGTGCTCGCAGTCGCGGCCATACCCGCAGCCTCGCGGGTCCGACAGGGCGTTGATACATCCGAAGACCCCGCAGGCGCGACCGGCCTTCAACTGCTCTTGGGAGCATCCTGTGAATTCGGTGAAGGCACGGTTCGCGTAGAGCACGCGACGGTCGCTCTCCAGCACGCACATCATCACCGGTGCGCTTTCGTAGATGGCCTCCAACTCCGCCCGCTGGTTCTCGACCGCTTCCTGAGCGTGCTTGCGTTCGGTGATATCGGTCGCGACACTCAGCATGGCCGGGACCCCATCCCACACGACCTGTTTGACATTGACTTCGAGGGGGAAGCTGGATCCGTCTTTGCGACGATGGGACACCTCAAAGGAGGCCTCTCCGCGGGCGGCGATCTCCTGCATCCGCTCGGCGATCAGCGACTCGCTCTCCGGGACGTCCAGATCGTGGAGGTTTATCGCCATGAACTCATCCCGCGAGTACCCGTGAATCTCAAACGTCTTTGCGTTGGCGTAGAGGAATCGCCCCTGGAAATCGTGGACGGTGATCGAGCTGGGCGCGGCGTCGAGCATCTGGGACGTCAGAAGTAGCCGCTCCTCCGCCCGCTTGCGGTCGGTGATATCGATGTGCGAACCCAGCACGCGGTTTGGATGTCCTTCTTTGTCGCAGAAGACCGAGGACTGGGCGAGAATCCAACGATAAGTTCCATCCTTGTGGCGGAAGCGAAACTCGACCTGATACCGTACACTGGCATCCGCGATGGCCTCCCGGATCCGTGCGAGCGTTGGTCCCAGGTCATTGGGATGAACGCGGCTTTCCCATTCCTCGAAACCATCCCCGATCTCGTCTTCCTCGTATCCGATCTGTCGTTTCCACTCCGCAGAATACCGGACCCGATTCGTGGCGAGGTCCCAATCCCACAGACCGATGTTTCCGGCCCGGATCGTTTCAGCCAGTCTTCGAGAATTGTCGATCAACGCTTCCTCGGACTCCTTGAGCACCGTGATGTCGAAAGCCACCTCGATCAAACCCTCGACTTGGCCCTGATCGCCGTGCAGCGGGCTGACCGAGAGATCGACCCAAACAACCCCGCCGTCTTTGCGAATATGGCGTCGCTCCATGCGATACGAGGGAATTTCGCCCTTGAGCAGTCTGCCCAGCAGGGCCTGGGCCTCCGGTCGGTCGTCGGGATGCGTGATGTCGAGGGCCCGCATTCCGGTCAGTTCCCCCACCGAGTAGCCAAGCAGATCCGCCATATACTGGTTGACGTGCGTCCAGCGTCCGCTGGTGTCCGCTACGGCGACCATCGCTGCGGCTCCTTTGAAGATGGCCCGAAACCGTTCCTCGCTTCGGCGCAGGGCTTCCTCAGTCCGTTTACGCTCCGTGATGTCCGCGAACAGGGCGAAGGAACCTTCGAACCGACCCTGCGACGACATGAGGGCGGTTGCCGACACGAGGGTCCACACTTCCCCTCCGTCTTTACGACGGAAACGATGTTCGTACCGTGCTGCCTTCCCCTCGTGTCGAGCGGCCATCCGTTCCCGGTGGGCAGGCAGATCCTCCTCGAACATGAACTCCTCGACCACCCGTCCGATCATCTCCTCCTCGGTATACCCCAGCATCGCGGCCATTCGGGCATTGACGAAGGTGGTCTTGTGGTCGGCGTCCATGGCCCAAATCCCTTCATTCGTCGTCTCCACGAAGAGACGGTACTTTGCCTCATTCCGACGAATCGCTTCCTCCGTCTCTTTGCGTTCGGTGACATCCCGCAGAACACAGTGCGTCCGGTCGAAATACCCCTCCGGTGTCCGCGAAATCCTCCCGTCGAACTCGATGCATCGGATCCGCCCGTCTCCGCAGACCATCTCAAACCGCACATCGTGGACCTCGCCGACCTCCTTGAACCGTGCAAAGCGATCCGGAAACACCCGCCGAGAGTCAGGCGTAAGAAAATCCCCAAACCACCGTCCCACAACCTCCTTCCGCTCATATCCGAGGATCTTAAGCCAGGCCGGGTTGACTTCAAGGATGCGACCGTCCGCGTCCAGAGACTGGTAGCCCAGGGGGGACTGTTCATAGAACAGACGAAAGCGTTCCTCTGATTGCTCCGGGACCTGTTCCTTCTGCCTGTGCTCGGCCTCGCGACGTTCCAGTTCGGCCACCCGGCGACGCAGTCGCTCCACTTCCTCCGTGCAGGATTCTCCCGGTCGATCGATGCTTTCGCTCCCGTGGTTCTCAGCCATAGCTGCTCGTCTTGGCCTCCTGTCGGTAATGCGCGTGGGTCCGGTTGCCTGCAACGATGGAGAACGTGAGGCAGTCTCCGAGATATGTAGATCGGACGGACGGAACAGTCAAGCAGATAATCGGTTGGGCACAAACGAATGTCAATCCGATTTCTCGGATTCGATCTGAGCCGGTCGCGTGGTTCCATCGAGTCGCTCAATAAGCGCGGGTAATTCCGAAAGCCGATGGATCCGTAGGGCCCCTTGCGGGGTCGGTTTCCCTGCGTTGGTGTAGGCATCTTTGAGCACGGCGTGCATCCCGCTGGCCAAGGCAGGCATAATGTCGTTGTCGATCCGGTCGCCGACGAACACGCTGGCGGCGGGTCCCGCACCGACCTTGTCCCTGGCGATTCGCAACAATTCCGTGCTGGGTTTTCGAAAGTGGTATTCGTAGGAATAGAGTTGTACGGGGAAAAACTCCAGAAGGCCCAATTGGTCCAGATGTCTTTCCAGCGAAGCGCGGCTGACGAAGGTATTGGACACAATCGCAAGCTTCAGACCCCGGTTCCGCAGGAGGGTGAGGGTCTGCCGCAGGTCGGGTTCGATCTGGGCACAGCGGCTGAGCGGCTCATACCACAACCAGGCAAACTCATCCCATTGATCCGGCGTCAGAACCACGCCTTGGCGAGCCCCCACGGCCTGAAGCACTTCAAGGGAATTGAAATCCCTGTGCGTCAAGTCGGAAAGCAAGTACTTGATCCGCAGGCGGATGAGGTTCCGGGCAAAATACCAGGGGAACCATGCAGCGGGTTGATGATGTGCCTTGAGGAATGCATGCGAGAGGCGGGCTCCGGCCAGGAAGGCCTTCGTCGTATTGACCCGACCGAAGTTCAAAAGAGTGTCGCCAAGATCAAACAGAACAGCCTGAATCCGGTCGTGAGCCATAGTTCGTCGTACGCATTGTGCCCTGCGTCATGCGAGCCCCGATGCGCAAGCCCGCATGACGCAGGACGAACAACGCCAATCCCCTATTCTTTCCGCGCGTTCGGAATGTCGGTCCCGAACGTGTCGCGAACCCACTGATGCATCTCGTCGTCGGAGATGGCCGAAATGCGGTCTGCGGCGTACTCCGCGTCGATCTTGTCCTTGATCTTCAGGATGCGAGGATCGTGCTTGGCGATCTGGATCTCGTAGTGCGTCTCGACCCAGTGCTTGATGCCGGCAGCCCCGGTCTTGTCGGCGATGGCGACGCCGATGGGTCGGTTCAGCAGCTTGTTTGTGTCGAAGCAGTTGTAGATCTCTTCGTTCTTGAGCAAACCATCCGCGTGGATGCCCGCGCGGGTCACGTTGAAATCCTTGCCGACCAAAGGATAATTCCGTGGGATTTCAAAGCCGAGCTCCGTGTGGGCGTAATGGGCCAGCTCGGTGATCGCGGCGTAGTTGACGCCGGGGACCATGCCCTTGATCTGCGCGTGCTCGATGACCAGAGCTTCCAGGGGCGGGTTGCCCGTCCGCTCGCCGGAACCGAAGATCGCTGCATTGGCGGCGCTGCATCCGTAAAGCCAAGCGGTGCTGGCGTTGACGAGGACCTTGTGGAAATCGTTGTGTCCGTGCCACTCGAGCTGGGCGGGCTGGATGCCGATTTTGCGGAGGCCCTGAATCAGCTTGGGAATACTCCGAGGCAGAGCCACGCCCGGCCAAGGCAGTCCGAAACCCAACGTGTCGCACAGACGGATCTTGATCGGCGTACCGTACTGTTGCTGGATTTTGAGCAGTTCGGCCGCAAAGGGCAGGATGAACCCGTCGTAGTCGGCGCGGGTGATGTCTTCCAGGTGGCATCGCGGCAACACCCCGTTGTCCAGAGCCGCTTTGACGATGTCCAGGTAGCTGTTGAGGGCCTGAGTCCGGGTCTTGCCCAGCTTGAGGAAAACGTGGTAATCGCTGGCGGAGGTCAGAATGCCGGTTTCCTTGAGACCCAGTCGGGAGACAAGCTTGAAGTCCGCGGCCACCGCGCGAATCCATCCGGTGATCTCGGGGTACTTGTATCCGCGGGCCTTGCATAATTCGACCGCCTTGCGATCCTTGTCGGAGTACAGGAAGAATTCGCACTGGCGGATCAGGCCGGTGCCGCCGTCGATCTGGTGCAGCAGGTCGTAGATCCGCAGGATCTGTTCGGGCCGGTAAGGCGGACGGGCTTGCTGGCCGTCGCGGAACGTCGTATCGGTGATCCAGATGTCCTCGGGGATCTCATAAGGTTCCAAGGCTCCGTCGAAGACCACTTTGGGAAATTCTGTGTAGGGGAACATCTCGCGGTACAAGTTCGGTTTGTCGATATCCACGAGCTTGATCGGTTGATCGGCCATAACTTACCTCCAAAACGCCCCGGTTTTGAACAGGGTGCGATCCCTAGAACTGTCAATTTCGGTTTAGCGAAGCGTGCCCCGAACACACGCCATACCTACAACGGTCAGGGGGCCAGGGTTCACTTCAGTGGCCGAGATGGGACTCGAACCCATACGCCCTTGCGGGCAGGGGCTTTTAAGGCCCCAGCGTCTGCCATTCCGCCACTCGGCCAACCCATCGGCATACCGCACGCGCCGAGTCGGTCACTAGCCCTGTCGTCCGGACCTTGCTGAGACACCCGATTTCGTTGGATCTGCTGCCACAGCCCCCTGTTTCCGGACGAGCTATTATAGCGGTCGCCTTTGCGGCCACAAAAGAAAAAAACGCCGCCGTGACGCCAGAACGCGGTTTCTTGCATTGTTCTGAAGGAAGAATCGTCTACCGACACGGACTGCAGCAACACCCTGGGAGGCTTGCGTCATCCTGAACGGAGCGAAGCGGAGTGAAGGACCTGGCATGAGATCCAGAGAACTCTCTCGTCCGATGCCCAGGTCCTTCGGCTTCGCCTCAGGACGATTGGTCCGTGCCCGTGCACACCCACTTCCGATCGACGGCGCGGGCACACTGCAAACCGTCTTCTCAGCGGGTATAGAACTTGATTTCCGCGATCTTGTGGTCGCCGGGGGTCAGTCCGCTGACGTTCAGATTCACGCCGTTCATGGTGAAGGAGATCGTGTGGACCCCGGAAGACACCGTTCCGCTGGACGGGGTGATGAACCAAGTTCCACCAACCCCGGCGACGCTGGTCGCTTCGATTTTGTACTCCGTAGTGCCGACGGCGGTGAAGGTCCACGTCCCGGCTCCACTGACGGAAATAAGGTGCGAAGGCACCGGGTTCGGGACTGTCAAGGAGATGTCTGAAGTCTTCTCCAGCGTCCAGGACGACCCGGGAGACGGCCCGAGCGAAATTGTCAGATTCACCGCGGAACCAACGACCGCGGTGCTGCCGCCGGTCGGGTTCTGGCTGATCACTCGACCGACGGGGACCGTGCTGCTATAGGCGTTACTGATCGTTCCGACAACCAGTCCGGCGCTGGTGAGCATGGATTGCGCGGTACTTTGAGTTTGGCCGACTACATTGGGAACCAGAACCACCGCCGGAGGCAGACCGCCGCTCTCGTAGGCCCCCTGGTCCACTTGCCCACCCTGAACCCGAGCGTTGCCCTTGAGGTCCACAGTCAGACCGGGCGGCAGCAGGGCCTGATTTCCTGCGTCGATGCTGGGCGAGCCCGCCAGCAGGGTGTACCCGTCGTCGGTGAAGAACCACTGGCCTTCGATGCCGAACGCGCCGGGGTTCTTGAAGAGCGGATTCTGGTTGATGTTGCCCGAGCCGGCGAAGCCCGCGGCGCCGCCTTCGATGTTGTTGCGATGCAGGGTGACCAGGCTTGGCTCGGTGCTCCAAATCTCTGTACCGCCGTTGCGGATGATGCTGTTCTTGATGGAGATCGTGTCCACGAAGCCCGGTCCCCAGATGAGGTTGACGATCGCCCGCTTGTTGGCGGGGGCCGAGTGGCCGGGGCGGTTGTCCGCGATGGTGCAGTTGGTGATGTCCAGACTGCCCATGACGTTGAGAATGGCGTCGCCGCCCAGGATGTTCGCGCTGCCTGCGGTGTTGCCGACGACCAGGCAGTTGGTCATCTCGACGTTGGCGTCGTCGTTGTAGAGGCACCCGCCGAAGGTGTAGGCCCAGTTGCCGGTGATCTCGGTGTTGATCAGGACCGGTGCGATGCCTTCGAGGCAGGCGACGCCGGCGCCGAAGTCCGCTTTGTTGTCCTTGATCTTGCAGTTTTCGATCCGAAGGGTCGAGGAGGTCAGCAGGACGCCGCCGCCGTAGCGGTGGTTACCTGAGCCGTCGGCGTTGCCTGCTGTGATTGTCGCCCCGCTGAGCGTTCCGGACCCGGAGGCTGTGACCACGTGAAAGCTGTTGTCCGAGAGGTTCAGGATGCCCCAGAGGTCGTTGCCGTTGAGGTCGCCGCTGAGGATGGTGGGATAGGCGTTGATGTTCCGTGCATCGGGATTGGCGGCTCCATACCCGGCGTATCCGCACATGACAGTGACCCCATCGGGGATCTCAAAGGAAGCGGCGCGGTCTCCCGGCGTGACTGCAGCCCCGTCGTCGGGCTTATAAACCCCGTCGGCGACGCGGATCGTGTCACCGGACCTTGCCACGGCGAGGGCGTCTTGCAGGTTGCGATAGGCCCTTGTCCAACTGCTGCCGTCGGGGGTCCAGATGGCCAGGGGAGCGTTGCGGTCCACGCGGAGGATCTGCCCTCCGCTTGATCCGCCGCCTACGGTGAAGGCGAGTTGGAATGCGATCAACGGCTGCGTGCATTTGAGAGTCCAGTTGCCCGCCGCCAAAGGCCCGAACTCGCCCCGGAAGCCCACCGCAGGTTTGTAGATCAAAGGACAAACCGAGGGCGCAGGTCCCTGGAACTTCAGCTCGATGGTCTTGGTTGAGCTGTTGATGGACAGATAAGGCGTGCCCCCATAGGCGGCCTCGGCATTACAACTGTTACCGTAGACCTTGTCCGTGGGCCCGGAGAAGGAAATCACGTCGGTTGTGGAAGGATGTGCAGGACTGATCGACCATTCGGTCGGCGCCGTAGCCCCTATGCCATCGATCCACCCGACGCTTGCCGCCTCGGCAAAACCGCAGAGAAACGTGATCGCCGCCAGGACAATGGCTATTCTCGCCTTCATCGTTTCACCCTTTCCAAACAAAATCACCCCTCGCCTCTCGCAATCGGGCGAGCATCCCACCTATCCAACCTCCCCACACTGCGCTTTTACCGTTACGTCAGGCCCAAGCGGCGCCAGACCCCTTTTGGCAGCGTCATTTCCCAAAGCCTTATTGTGAAGTTTTTTCCGCGAAAAAGCAAGATAAAACCGTTTGACGCACGCCCACCCCTGATTTATGGGCGTCCTGCGTTTGAAAGAAGACATTCCTAAAGAAATGGAATTTTCAGAGGGATGTGCCGGCCAGACCGGTTGTGGAAAACCGAACGGGGGGGTCTCTACCGTCACGGAAAGACGGTGTTTTCAGCGGCCTCTCAGACGCCGATGCAACCGCACAAAGGCAGGTCTCGGATCCAGTCGGCGGACCAGATTCGTCAGTCGACTTGTCAGCAGGACAAGCCGGACGCTGTAGTCGAGCATTCGAAGTTCGCAGTCTTTCGGAAGCAGAATTCTGGCCCGGGTGATCCGTGCCTTGGCCTGGGATGCCTGCCCGGCGGCCAGGAAAGTGAACGCAGAATCCCGCAGGGCGCCGATGTGGTTGCCGTCGAGTTCAAGGGCCCGCGAGAAGAATCGTTCCGCTTCCGCGAATTGGTTCTTGTTGGCGGCGCTGACGCCCAGATAGTAGTAGGCGTCTGCGTTTCGCATGTCCAGACCGACTGCGTGGAGCAGACACCGCGAGGCGTGGTCCGGATCTCCGATCGCCAGGAACATCGACGCCATCGACACCAATGTCCCGGCGTCGTCGATCTCGTGGTCGAGCTCCGCGATCAGGTGGGCGCGAGCCTGGGCTTTTTGTTCGTCCAACAGCGCGCACTGGGCCAGGCGGTAGTGCGGCCCGGCCAGCGTCGCATCCCTCTTCAAGGCCTCGTGGAACAGCTCCGCGGCGCTGCGGGGATCTCCCTGATCCAAGGCGATCTCGCCCAAGTAGTGTATGGCCGGCGCGAAGTCCGGGTCCATCTCCAGGAGACGGTGGAACTTCTCTTTGGCGTTGTCGAGGTCGCCTGTCTGCAGGCAAAACAGGGCCATGTCCATGATCGCTTCGACGTCCCCGGGATGGGTCCGCAACTCCAGGAGGAAATGCTCGCGGGCCTTGGCGTGGTCGCCGTCGGACCAGTAGGCTTGGGCAATGCGGTAGTGGATCTGGGGATGCGTCGGTTCCAGCTCAGCGGTGCGAAGCCAACAACTGACGGCTTTCTTGAACTGGCCGCGGGCGAAAAGACTGTTGCCGATGTTGTAATAACACAGGGGACATTCCTCGTCGATCTGCTGGGCCAGATAAAACATCTGCTCGGCCATCTCGTGTTGACCCATCTCGGCGTAGGTGATGATCCGGTTGCAGTAACCCGGTTCGAACTCGGGATCGAGTTGCTGGATGTATTCGAAAGTGGCCAACGCGTGATCGTAAAGGCCGGTGCGGGTGTAATCCACCGCCAGCGCATTGAGAATCTCCAGGTCGTTGGGGCTCAGTTGCAGGGCCAGTTCATACTCCGTGATGGCCTCGTCGAACCGGTTGATCGCGTCCAGGGTGAGTCCTTTATTGAAGTGCCAGGCACTGTTGCTGGGGTTGACCTCGATCGCCCGTTCCAGGGCCGCCAGCGCCTGTTTCATCTTGCCGTCTTCATAGAGTTCATACGCCTTGCGGGCGCTCCGCTCGGCCTTGTCGTACGGACCGAAATCCATGCCCTCGAACGTCATATCTCCTGAGCACCTCCCGTGGTTGACGCCTGTTCGATACAACAGCGTTATCGCCCATCCGACAGGGGGGCCTTAGCGCATTTGCCGCTCGCCGAGGCGGATTTCGCCCCCTCGACAGATTCTTCTGGCGGCAGAGCCGCTAAATTTTTACAATACGGGTGCTTAGTGCGGTAGAGCCGCCGGTCCGGGGACGTCGTTGGCGTCCGGGTTGTGGTTTTTCTGGATGGGGGGCGACGAGGGTCTTATAATGCGTCCCAGCGGTTCCCGGCGACCGTGACAATTTCATGGGTCCTTCGGCTCGGCGCATGTATTTGGAGAGCCTGTGCTATGATCGAACAAATCAACGGACAGATCGCGGCCGGCAAGGGCAAGTACGCTCTCGTCGTGAGCCGATTCAACGATTTCATCACCTCCAAGTTGGTCGAAGGCGCGATCGACTGCCTGCGTCGCCACGGCGCCGCGGAAGAGCAGATTTGTGTGGTCTGGGTACCCGGTGCCTGCGAGATCACGCTGGTGGCCAAGAAACTCGCCGAGAGCCGTCGGTACGTGGCGGTCATTTGTCTCGGCGCGGTCATCCGTGGCCAGACGGGCCACTACGACGCGGTCTGTCAGCAGGTCGTCCGCGGCGTCGGCCAGATCAACTACGACACCGGCGTGCCCACGATCTTCGGCGTGCTGACCTGCGAGAATCTTGAACAGGCCATGGAACGGGCCGGCACAAAGATGGGCAATGCCGGCGCCAACGCCGCCATGACCGCCATGGAAATGGTGCACGTCGTCCAGCAGATCGGGTAGAGGGAATTACTATTTACGATTTACTATTTATGAATCCAAGAGAAACGCCTGTCGGCTTTCCTTCCCACGTCGGAAAATCAACAATAGTAAAGAGTCAATAGTAAATGACAAATGCATATGGATAAGCGAACCAGGGCCAGAGAGCTTGCGATGCAAGCACTTTACCAACTTGATGTGCAGGGCTCCGTTCTGCTGCCGCGCCTGATGGCCGAGTTTTTCTACGAGATGGAGGGCGACTCGCGGACCCGACAACTCGCCTGGGAGTGGACCCACGGCGCCTGGACCCAGGTGGCCGAGTGCGACGAGATCATCGCGAACTCCACGATCCGCTGGCAATTCTCGAGGCTTTCGCCCGTGGACCGGAGCATCCTTCGACTGGCCGTGTATCAGTTGACGTCGTGTCCTGAGATCCCGCCGAAGGTGATCATCAACGAGGCGATTGAATTGGCGAAAAAGTACAGCACCGAGAAATCCGGGCCCTTCGTCAACGGCGTGCTCGACGCCGTGCTGAAGAAGCTCCGGACCGAAGGACGAAGAACGCAGGAGCAGTGAGGGCTACGGATTGAGAACGATTGCAGTCCTGAACCAGAAGGGGGGCGTCGGAAAAACAACGTCGGCGGTCAACACCGCTGCGGCACTGGCAGCCGCAGGACGCAGAGTCGTCGTCATCGACTTTGATCCCCAGGCGCACATGACCATTCATTTGGGTGTCGAGCCCACGGCCGTACAAACCGGCGCGTATGAGGTCCTGACCGAATCAGCCGGGTTCGAATCGAGTCTGATGCTTGTGCGGCCCAACCTCTGGCTCCTGGCGGCCAACATCAATCTCGTCGGCGCCGAGACCGAACTGGTCAACGTCGTCGGTCGGGAGATCATTCTGCGCGAGGCCATGCAGGGCTGTCGGGATAAGTTCGACTTCTGCCTGATCGACTGCGCTCCGTCGTTGGGCCTGCTGTCTCTCAACGCGCTGGCGGCGGCCGAAGAAGTTCTGATCCCTTTGCAGCCGCACTTTCTGGCGCTCCAGGGCTTCGGGAAACTGCTCCAGACGGTGGACTTGGTCAACAAGCGGATCAATCCGCGACTGAAGGTCACCGGCGTGCTGCTGTGCATGCATGATACAAGGGCCTCGCTGTCCAACGAGGTTCGCGCCGACATTGAGGGATTCCTTGATGCCGCCCGCGGCACCAACAGCGCCTGGGACGGAGCGGTCGTGCTGCCGGCGTTCATCCGCAGGAACATCAAGCTGGCCGAGGCGCCTAGCTATGGCAAGACCATCTTCGAGTACGACCCCACCTGCAACGGCGCCGAAGATTACCGCAAGGTGGCCAACTTTTTCCTGGGCGTCGTCGACGAGCCCCAGGCGTACGCAGAACCGGCACAATCGCAGCCCGAACCCCCAGTCCAGGCCGTCGGAGTTCAGACAGATCCGACTCCCGCCCCGGCCCCGATTGAGATTCGTCAAGTCCCTCCGGCGACCCGGTACGAGGAAACACCGGGGGCCGGCGAGCCGAAGGAACCTGCGCCATCGCAAGCCCAGGTCCAGTCTGTGGCCCCGGCCGAATCAATGCCGGCGCCTGCCCCGATCGAGATCCGCGAAGTTCACCTGCCGGCTCCCGTCTCTCCCGAGCTTGGTCCGGTCGTTCTTGAACCTTCGTCGCCCCCCCTGGAAATTCCGCCGGATTGCTCCGGCGTGTAACTTTCGCACGAGGTCCCGCCCTCACGAGGTTTGTCGTCTCAAGACAAACTCAAGAGAGGGGTCTTGTGAGCAATCCTCAGGGATGACCGCAACGTCAAGGCCTCGACGGCGATTCCCTACTGCCTCCCGGCCTTGAGGAATCCGCTGGCGTCCATCCACTTTTCACACAGGCCCGGCCAGGCGGAAGCGGCGCCGCTCTTGGCGCCCAGGCCGATCCCGTGGGGGCCCTTGAGGAAAATGTGCATTTCGGCCGGGACCTTCGCCTTGCGGAGAGCCAAGTAAAACAGAATACTGTTCTCCGGCGGCACCGCGGTGTCTTCCCACGTGTGGAACAGGAACGTCGGCGGGGTCTGCGGCGTCACTTGTTTCTCATTCGAGAATTTCTCCACAAGCGATTTGTCGGCGTCACGGCCGAGTAGATTGTGTTGCGAACCATAGTGCGTAAAAGGCTCGCCGAATGCGATCACCGGGTACACCAGGACGGCAAAGTCCGGCCGGCGGCTGACGCGATCGATCGCGTCGCGTGGCTCGACGAACGATTCGTTGAAATGCGTCGCGACGGTCGAAGCCAGGTGCCCGCCGGCGGAGAAACCCAGGATACCGATGCGGTTGGGATCGACGCCCCACTCCTTGGCCCGGCTCCGTACCGTCTGGATCGCCCGCTGGGCATCCTGGATCGGGGCGGGGTACCCGTAACCTGCGCCGCTGCGACTGTGGCGGTACGCCACGATAAAGCCCGCGACGCCGAAGGAATTCAGCCATTGGCCGATCTGGTGGCCTTCATGATCCATGGCGAGGTGGCCGTATCCGCCGCCGGGACAGATCACGACTGCGGCGCCCGTGGCTTTGTCCTGAGGGGGCAGATAGATCGTCAAGGTGGGCTTGTCGCCCTCGGCCTGACCCTTGGCCCCCGGCGCGCCGTCGGGCCACAACAGTTCCACCTTCGGCTGCGCCCCCGCCAGGGAGGACAGGCACAACGTCATCACGAAACCCAGATACACTCTCGTTCTGCTGCGGTCACTCATTGTTTGTCCTCCTGATCGATTCAATCGAATTGTCGTGCCTTCGTTTACACCAGCAGGCCGGGTTCGCTCAATTGCTCCGCCAGACAGTGCAGAAATCGGGCGGCGCAATCACAGGGAATGACCCGCTGATCCGCGGTCAGCGAAAGTCTGACCATCTTGCGGACGACCGGCCCTTGGTCCTGGGGCACGACAGTCGGAATGATCTTGCCGGCCGCGATGATCGCGCTGACCTGCGGTGGCACGATCGCCAGAAACCAATCGATGTCGTACGCCCCGAGGTTGCTCAGTGCGATCGTCTCGTTTTCGATGTCCTCGAGCGTCAGCTTATTGCTGCGGGCCTTGTCCGTCAGCGTCTTTTCTGCCTGCGCGATCTCGGCCAGCGACAACCCCTCGGTGTACCGCACGACCGGGACAACCAGGCCTTGCGGGCTGTTGACTGCAAAACCGATGTTTACGTTCTCGGCGATCCGCACCACCTGGCCATCGCCGTTGTTGGAGTGGCCTGCGGAAACAAGTCGGCCGACCATCAGAGGGTACTGTCGTACCGCCACCGCCATCGCGCGCATGTAGAACGTCCCGGTCGTAACCTTCACGCCCAACGTCTTGCTCAGGCTGTGGCGCATGCCCATCATTTCAGTGACGTCGGCTTTGATGTCCATGTAATAGCAGGGTTTGTTTTGTTTCGAGGCCAGCATCCGCGCGCCGATCAGGCGTTGAATCCGCGTCAGCGGCAGGGTGGTCGCAGTCATGTCGTTCAGGAGCGTCCTCCGTCGTACCTTGCACCGGGAGTCGGCGGTTTTTTGACACTATCATACCCCCAGGGCCGGTTTGTGCAAGAGCCGGTTGCGGACGGCCCAGGGCAACCCCCATGGGTCATATTCGTCTTACCTCTCGCTAGAACGGATGGGACTTACAGCTTGGCTTGGATCTGGTGCAGGCCGTCGAGGCAAAGCTGCGACCAGGTCTCCATCTGGTCGCGGACTTCACGCAGATTGGCCACGGTCATGAACTCCATTTGCGTGATCATCTGTTCGCGCCGACTCACTTTCGGGGCGTCCAGAACCCAGCAGTGGACGACGCCCAGGTGTACCTTGCCCACTTCGTTGGAATCGTCGTTGAGCAGGGCGACGACATGGTCCTTGTATCCGGCTTGGACCTCGACCTCCTCGGTCACTTCCCGTTCCACCGCCGTCTCGTACATTGCGCGGGAATCGCCGAACAGCGGTGCCGCATCGTCGATCGGGTTGATGTGGCCGCCGATACCCATGGAACGATTGCCCACCAGGCGGGTCTCGCCGGCCCGTTTGCCGCGGACGTAGGTGAGATATCGGCCCTCGCAGGTCATCAGAACATAGGGGATGAGCTGCTTGAAACCCGGATCTGTTTCCGCCAACGGTCGCGGCATAAACCGCAGAGTCCTGGGATTGAAGAGCCGATCCAGATATCGCCGGACGTCGAACTGCAAACCCTGAAACGAACCCAATTCGTCAAAGACCTTCCGCTCCACCACCAGGACCTGTTCTTTGTGCGCCATGCCTTCTTTCAATCAAAGCCAGAATTCGAAACCGCCCAAATCAACGGCGGCAATCATAGCCTTCCGATGTCGCTTCGTAAATGACAAATCGGCGAGGGCGTCTTGACCAGGACCTCTGCCGGGCATTCCTAGCTTATTTCACGGGATCTTCGACCGTGAGGCGCTCTTTCTTCTCCGGCAATGGCTGTCCAGTCTTTGACCCGGATCGTCCGGGGGCTCATGGGGTTTGCCGGTCGCCAGTGATACCACCGGCTCAGTACTGAATTCTGTCGCCTCCCTGGAGTCGGATCCAGGTGGTGAAGGTTTCGCTATTCTCTTCGAGCTGGATCACGCGGCCGCCTCGGGGGAAGCCGTCCCGGCCGTAGGTGTCGAAACCGGTGGCCCGGCCGTAGATCAGACGGATGCCGCGGTATTGAGCCTCGTAGTCGCTCACGTGGTCGTGCCCGACGAAGGTGCCTTTGACGTCGCCGCGTTCGAGCATCGCCGCGAACAGTCCCGAATTGATTCGCGGACAGGCGACGCCTTCGTGTCGATGCCCGACGACGTCGGCCTGCGCGTCGGTCAGGGCGTATTCGTATTCCAGCAGCGGAATGTGAAAGAACGCCAGGGCCGGGTAGGGCTTGCCGTCCCGCTCCTGGGCCAGGGTCTTGGAGGTCTGGCTGTACCAGGCGATCTGGTCGGTGCGGATCCAATCGTAGGAGCCGAGTTCCTTCTTGCTCGCGTAGGCATTGGAGTCGAGCATGTAGAGGATCCACTTCTTGTGGGTCCCGTCGGCGTCGTAGATGGGCAGATAGTAGTTGCTGGCCCCGAAGATCTCCGCCGGGCCCATTTGGGAAACGAAGTACGGCTGGCGGACGAACATCTCCATCAGGCCGCGGCGGTCCTTGGGCTTGTCGATTTCCTTGGGCCACTCGTCGTCGTGGTTGCCCAGAGTCACGGCCCACGGGATCTTCCGCTCGGCCATCGGGCCGGCGGCCAGCGCGACGGTTTCCTGCCGCTTGGCGGCGCCGGAGAGAATGTCGCCGGTCAGGACGACCAGGTGGGGTTTCTCGAGGTCGAGGATCTCGCCGATCAGGGCCAACGTCTGGCGGTCCTTGTCGCCGCCTTCGTGGAGGTGCAGATCGGTGAACTGGACGATCTTGAATCGGCCCGCGCGATCGAACTTCAATTGAATCTCTTCGGAGAATGCGGTGTTCGCGGCGAGCAGAACCACGGCCAGGGACATCATAGCTCCAAGCAGGATCGATCTGAGGCGTATTGCGATCATCGCGTCTTCCCTTTCTCTGATTGTCACATCATCCGCCTGCCCGCGACCGGGCGAGAGCCTGTAACAGTAACCGGTTGGCTGGGACGCAGTCAAGACTTCATCAGGACCCTTCAACAACCATTCGTTGGTACGCATCTGGCCTTCGGATGCAACGAATGCACACCCGCATTTTGTGCCCAGATCCTTTGCTGTGCTCAGGAAGACAGAGGGGGTGTCCCCACGCCCCACGAAGTCCGGTCGCACACATCTGAAACCACGCCGATTGCCCTAACGTCTCCCCGCGCCTCCCTGGCCCGACGGCGAATTGGACTGGTTTGGCACAATCCCGATTGCGTCGGTCGGCCTGGCGGGTGATAATCCCGCCGGGGACAGAGGCTCCCAAGACCGCGTGAACGCGGAACTCCGAACGACAGAAGAAGTGGAACGATGGAAACGAGAATCGAAGCGGTCCTGTTCGACTGGGGCGGCGTCCTGATCGACAATCCGGCGTCGGGGTTGATGGCTTTCTGTGCCGAGGCTCTGGGCGTGTCGGTCGAGGACTACATTGGCGCCCACAACGCGTGTGGCGAGGCGTTTCAAAAAGGTTTGATCCCCGAGCGCGTGTTCTGGCAGCGGGTCTGCGAGCGGCTCGCCTGCCCGACGCCCAGGCAGGCGTCGCTCTGGGGCGAGGCCTTCCGTGCGGTTTATTCGCCACGAGAGGAGGTCTTTGGTCTGGCCAGGGGACTGAGGCGGCAGGGTTACCGGACCAGCCTGCTCTCGAACACCGAAGCCCCCGCGATGGAGTTCTTCCTGGAGTTGGGCTACGACGCCTTCGACGCCGCGACGTTCTCGTGCGCCGAGGGCGTCGCCAAGCCGCAACGGGAGATCTACGAAATCGCAACCCGAAAGCTCGGGCTGGCGCCGGCGCAGTGCGTCTTTATTGACGACAAGCTCGAGTTCGTCGAAGGCGCCCGGGCCGCGGGCATGAAGGGCATCTTGTACCAGAACCTGGACCAGGTGAGGGGGGACCTTACCGCGTCCGGCATTCGTCTAAACGCTTGATGGAAGGACCATGAGCATGGAGAATCAGGGATTGGAGCGCAAGTTCGGGTTGTCCACCGCGACTTATGTGGTGATCGCCAGCATGGTCGGGACGGGAATTCTCGTTTCGCCAGGGTACATGATGGCGTCGCTCAAGAACTACCCCACGATCTTCGGGCTCTGGGCCCTGGGCGGGGCGCTGGCTCTGTGCGGCGCCCTGTGCGTGGCGGAGTTGGCGGCCGCCCTGCCCCGCGCCGGGGGCGAATACGTCTATCTTCGCGAGGCTTACGGGCCGATGCCCGCGTTCCTCTCGGGCTGGACGTCGTTCTTCTTGGGCTTCTCCTCGCCCCTGGCGGTGGCGGGCTACATCGCAGCGATGTACCTGCTGACCCCGTTCGGACTGGCCCAGGATCATCCGGAGCGACTTCGCCTCGTGGCCGCGGTCATCATCGTCGCGATCACGATTCCCAACCTGCTCGGCCATCGCCAGTCCGCCTGGACGCAGAACCTCACGACGATGCTCAAGCTCGGCCTGTTCGTGGTCCTGGCGATCTTGGCGTTTCTGTTCGGAAAGGGCCGGTTGTCCCACATCAGCGAGGGACAACCCCTCAAGGAAGTCGAACTGGGGACCGCGATGACCCAGTTGTTCTACGTCATGTTCGCCTACAGTGGATGGAACGCCGCCAGTTACCTGGCGGGCGAAGTACGAAATCCCGGCAGGATTCTCCCCCGCTCGCTGCTGTTGGGGACCGGCTCGGTGGTGGTCCTATATTTGGCATTGAATGCGGTGTTTGCGTACGCGGTGCCGTTGGGATCGGTGGGGTTCGACAATGCCGAACGGGTTCCGCAACTGGCGGTCGAAACGTTGTTTGGGCCGCGGGCCTCCGGTGTCTTCTCCGTGCTGCTGGGACTGGCCTTCCTGGCCACGGTCAGCGCGTTCATCATCACCGGCCCACGCGTGTATTACGCCATGGCGAAGGACGGGCTGTTCCCCTCCATCGCCGGACGCGTCAGCAAAAAGGGACAGATCCCAACGCACGCGATGATTCTGCAGAGCCTCTGCGCGGTCGCGATTCTGTTCGTCACGGATTTCCAGAACTTGTACAAGTACGCCTCGGTGGGGCTGTCGCTGTTCGCCATGCTGTTCATCGCGGCCGTGTACGTGCTCCGCCGGCGGCGGCCGGAGATGGAAAGGCCGTTCCGTGTTCCAGGCTACCCGGTCGTCCCGGCCATCTTCCTGATCGTGATCCTCTTCATGGCGGTCTTCGCGTTCAAACAGTGGCCCAAGCCTTCCTTGTACAGCCTGGGGAGCATCCTCCTGGGCATTCCCGTTTACTACCTCTGGCGCGTCGTATGCGGCGTCGGAGACCCTCGTTCCTCGCCAGTCAACGTCCGAGAATAGCTGTCACGAGAAATTCACAGGATTTTCGCGGCCAAGTGGGATTTTTTGAGAAGACCTGCAATAGAACGTCTCGCGAGGTCGTCTACCCCTGCGAAGATACGCGGCGGCCGAAACTTGGGTCTGTGAAAGAGCACAAGATTCGCTTGAGGGATGTGTTCTGCCTGCAAAGACCCTCGGGAACGCCGCCGCGAGGATTTGAACAAGGGCCGGATTACCCAGTTACGGCGAATCACGTATGTGAAACCACAAAAGATCGGTGCCTTGCAACCAGACGCCCATGCGTCGTCATAGATGAGTGGCCCCTTGGCCACTCATCGCTTTTTTGGGCCTCCAACCGAAGATTAGAAAAGACTCCCGGCGCAGGGTCGGTGCGCGCAGGAGGCAACTGCCGTCGTCAAAACACAGGCGGGATCCAGAGGGGCACAAGCCGATTACTGGCAATCGGTGGGCAGGAACACCTGACTGGCGGGGATGCGGAACTTCCTGCACAGAGCTTCCAGGAGCATTTCGAGACGCTTGAGTTGATAATCGGTGGGCATCGTGTGGATGCCGTCGCCGATCAGGCAGATGCGAATGGTGGTATTCGAACCCTGCCACGTCCGGCTGGGTTGGATCGAGTACTGATTCTGCCATTGGTCGGTGGCCTGGATTTCGCCGTCGCCGGCCCCGGTTCCATTGCAGATCACAAAGTGACAATTCGTGTCGGTCGCCCCGACAGGCGATAGGTTGCGACCTTGGGTGCCGCTGAAGAAGATCTCGATGCTGCTCCAACGGTTGGGGGTCTGGCAGGCCTTCGATCGCACCGCCTGATCCACCGAGGTGAGCCGATAATAGGCCGACAGGCAAAAAGGGCCCGCCGACGGAGGGTTGTTGCCCAGCGCCATCAGGACAAACGCCCCCACCGTCATGGAAACCAACAACGCGCCTAAGACCTTCACAACCCTGGGCTGGTTTGCCATAGCATCAGTCGTCCACACACGGCCCCGCCGTCCCGCCGGCCGCACCACGGCGGTGCGAATCTCGGACGTTGCAGCAGGACACCCTGTTATACCGTGTTTCATCGGCAGTCGTCAGGATGCGACTGCAAAATTTATGTGAAATGTCACACAGGCATGCAAGTTTTTTTCGGAAATCGTCCAAGCATAGGCTCCCGAAACCGTGGGTTCCGTCGTCCGCCCCGGACCGACGACGTTGGTATTAAATATTCTTGAGTCCACAATTTGCGGAGACGAACACCTTGACCGTCGGGAACATGCCCACTATATTCGTCGAAGTCTCATAATCCAGGGTCGAGGGATCTCTGCACTCACGAGGGATTCCTCAAACCCGTCGAGATTCGCTTTTCCGGCGCCGTCCACGGGCAGAAAGGGAGTCCATGCAGACACAGTGGCGAGCACTATCGACCGTCGAGATCGCTCGATTGTCGGAGCAAGGATGCACCTGCGACGACTGGTCCCGGGTCCAGGTGGCCGACGGATTCCGGGCCGACCGAGTCCACGCGACCCGCTTTTGCGGCGACATCCGGCTCGGCGTCTTCGACAAGACCGTCTCCTTCTTCGGCGGCGTCGTCAAGCCCGCCGGCATCAGCCACGCGACGATCCACAACTGCGTCATCGGCGACAACGTCTTCATATGCGCCGTGCGAAACTACATCGCCAACTATGTCGTGGAAGACGACGTGGTGATCGACAACATCGACCTGCTGGCGGTCGAGGGCGAAAGTACATTCGGCAACGGGACCCGGGTGGCGGTCGTCAACGAAGCGGGAGGTCGGGAGATTCCGATCTACGATCAGCTCAGTGCCCACACGGCCTATGTCCTTGCCTTTTATCGTCATCGATCCGGCGTGATCGAAAAACTGAAGGCGATGATCGACGCCTACGCCGCATCCGTGCGATCGTCGATGGGCCGGGTGGCCAAGGGAGCGAGGATTATCAACTCCCGATTGCTCAAGAACGTCCGAATCGGACCGGCGGCCGTGATCGAGGGCGTCAATCGCCTCGAAAACGGTTCGATCAACAGTTGCGTGGAGGACCCTGTTTACCTCGGACCCGGTGTCTATGCCGATGATTTCATCGCCTGCAGCGGCGCCAGGATCACCGACGGCACGATCGTCGGTCATTGTTTCGTCGGACAGGGCTGCACCCTCTCCAAGCAGTACTCGGCCGAGAACTCGGTCTTTTTCGCCAATTGCGGCGGCTTCCACGGCGAGGCCTGCTCGATCTTCGCAGGGCCCTACACCGTGACCCACCACAAGTCCACGCTCCTGATCGCCGGCCTGTTCTCCTTCCTCAATGCCGGCAGCGGAACCAACCAGAGCAACCATATGTACAAGCTCGGCCCCGTCCATCAGGGCGTCGTCGAACGGGGTTCCAAGACCGGCAGCGACTCCTACATGCTCTGGCCCGCCAAGGTTGGCGCGTTCACCGTGGTCATGGGGCGCCACTATCGCAACTCCGACACCTCGGATCTGCCCTTTTCTTATCTGATCGAAAACGAAGACGAGAGTGTGCTGGCCCCCGGCGTGAACCTCAGAAGCGTCGGTACGGTCCGCGACGCACGAAAGTGGCCCCAGCGAGACCGCCGCAAGGACCCACGCAAACTCGATTACATCAATTTCAAGCTCCTGAGTCCCTACACGATCCAGAAGATGATCAACGGTCGGGACTTGTTGCGAAAACTCATGGCCACCACCGGCCCGATCTCCGACTATTTCATCTATCACAGCGTGAAGATCCCGGGACCCTCCCTCGAACGAGGCATCGCCCTGTACGAGTTGGGGATCGACAAATTCATCGGCAACTGCCTGGTCAAGAGGTTGGAAGGAAAACATTTTCGGACTGTGCGAGACCTGCGTGCGGCCCTGCGGCCCGACACCGATCTCGGCTTGGGCAAATGGATCGACCTGGCGGGCATGCTCGCGCCGGAGGAGGTCGTGATCCGTTTGCTCGACGACATCGAATCAGGTGTCGTCGCGTCGTTGGAGGAGCTGAACGTCCGATTCGGCGTCATGCATGCCAACTATACCCGATACGAATGGACCTGGGCGGCCGACGTCCTGCAGAAACTGCTCGGTAAGACCCTCGACGAGATGACCGCCGAGGATATCATTGAGATGATTCACCGGTGGAAGACCGCCGTGGTCAACCTGGACCACCAGCTCCACGCCGACGCGAAGAAAGAGTTCTCGCCGACGGTCCAGACCGGCTTCGGCCTCGACGGCGACGAAGACACCAAGCAATCCGATTTCGCGGCTGTTCGAGGCACGTTCGAGGCCGACGGATTCGTCGCGGAAATCCAGAAACACATCCAAGCAAAAACCGCTCTGGCCGAGGACTTGCTCGGTCGCCTCGAACCCTTGCGAACCCGTGCATAAAAAGGAAACAACCATGAGAGTGATCATCGAACCGAACTATGAAAAAGTCTCGCAGTGGGCCGCCAACTACGTGGCCCGCAAGATCCTGGATTTCCAGCCCACGATCGACCGGCCGTTTGTCCTGGGCCTGCCGACCGGCTCCTCGCCGATCGGGATGTACCGCGAGCTGGCCGCGATGAACAAGGCCGGCAAGGTGTCCTTCGAGCACGTCATCACGTTCAACATGGATGAATACGTCGGGCTCCCCCAGGAACATGCCGAGAGCTACCATTCTTTCATGTGGCGGAACTTCTTCGGCCACATCGACATCCCCAAGCGCAACGTCAACATCCTGGACGGCAACGCCCCGGACCTGGAGGCCGAATGCGCCGAATACGAGGCCCGCATCCGACAAGTCGGCGGGATTCACCTGTTCGTGGGCGGGATCGGCGCCGACGGGCACATCGCGTTCAACGAGCCCGGCTCGTCGCTGGCCTCGCGGACTCGCGTGATGCGTCTGACGCCGGACACTCGAATCGCCAACTCGCGGTTCTTCGACAACGATCCGAACAAGGTGCCTGCCACGGCCCTGAGCGTCGGTGTCGGTACGGTCATGGACGCCCGGGAAGTCCTGATCATTGTCAACGGCGCCAACAAGGCCCGCGCCCTGCGTCACGCCATTGAGGAAGGGGTCAACCATATGTGGACCATCAGCGCGTTGCAGATGCACCCCCAAGGCATCATTGTTTGCGACGATGACGCGACGCTCGAATTGCGGGTGGGCACGGTGCGGTATTTCAAGGACGTGGAGGCGATGAACCTCGACCCGGCCACGCTGCTGGCGTGAGAGAACACGAAAAAAGGGATAAGAGCAGGGGAGGATCCCCCGTTCTTCTTATCCCGTGGGGCTCTGGGTTGCTCTTTCCTATTTCTTTTCCGGCGCCAGTTCGTCCGCCGGATAGACGATCGTGGCCTTGTCTTGGAGCATCCCGATGTACTTGCGGAACGCCTGGTTCGTCTGGGCCCCCTTGAGCTTGGCCAGGATCTGGTTCTTGGCCTGCTCGAAGGAGACGGTGTTCGGGTCCCGATGCTCAAGGACCTTGATGATGTGATAGCCGAACTCCGTCTCGACTATGTCGCTGATCTGGCCGACCTTCAATCCGAAGGCGGCGTCTTCGAACGGCTTGACCATTCGGCCCCGCCCGAACGGTGGAAGTTCGCCGCCCTGGACGGCCGAGTAGTAATCGGCCGAATTCTCCTTCGCCAGCGTTGCGAAGTCTCCGCCTTCTCTCACCTCGTGGAGAAGGCCTTCGGCCTTTTCCCGGGCCTTGGCCTTGACTTCATTGGGATCGGCGCTCGAATCCGTCGACTTCGTCGAGATCAGGATATGGCTGGCGCGAACGGTCTCGGGAACCTTGAATTCGTCCGGATTTTTGTCATAGTACTCTTGGACGCTGGCCTCGTTGACGATCAGACTGTTGGGGTCCTTGAGTTCCAACAGTTTGACATACTTCATCTGCTTGGCGAACTGGGTTTTGAAAACCTCGAAATTGCCCCCCTGGGCCTCGAACGCCTGCTTGTATGATTCGATCGTCTGCGGCGGCTGGAGCTCGGAGAGCTTCTGAGCCATCTCGGCGACGACCTCCTCCGACGTGACCTCGATGCCCGCCTGTTTGGCTTCCCGGTCCAACAGATATTCGATCACCATCCGATTGGTCATGTTCTGCAGGATGAGTTTTTCTTGCTGGGCCGCCAGTTCGGGCGATTCGGCCTTCAGCCGCTCCAACTGCATCCCGTATTCGTTCTGGACCGCCTGTTTCACCTGGCTCTCTTTGATCTCGAAACCGTCGACGATCGCCAGGACCCTATCCATGGATTTGGGCATCTCGACGGGAACCACGGTCTGCGAAGTCTTGTCGCTCGCAGGCTTGTTCGCATCGGGCCCCGCCGGTTGTTCCTTGCGGCACCCCGCTCCGCAGATCCCCAGCAAAACGACAAACGACCCGGCCGCCACGACAAAACGACGGACCGAACCAGCAACAATGTTCTTCATCATGGTGCTCCGATACAAGATTGGTCAAGTGCGCTCCCACCGGCCGTTTTCGGCCGCATCCGGAGCTTCTCCAAACGGAATGAAAGATCCCATGCCGATTGGAAGCGATTGGCGTTCATTATTCCAGCGGCGCCCCCCTGCGTCAAATAATTCCCGCCGGGCTCGATTCGATCGTCCGGCCAGAACCTTGAAGACCGACCCCATTTCGGGTATAGTTGTTCCCCAGCCGGTGCGACCTCAGGCAGCCCATCTGCCCCTCCGGCGGCACCGCCAACGTAGCTCAACGGTAGAGCTCTGGTTTTGTAAACCAGGGGTTGTGGGTTCGAATCCCACCGTTGGCTGTCCACTTTCATCGTTGACAGCCGGCGCCAACTGAACGCTTTTCGCCAGCGTTGATGAACAGGCACAATCGGCACAACGGACACAATGTTCGTGCCTCATGGTGCTATCTGTTGCCACTCGTGCCTGCATCCGGTTCCTTGAGTTCGAAGTCCGTCCCGTAGGATTCCTCGATCACCTTTCACTGTTTCTTATCCGGATTGAAATACTTCCTGCCGCCACGGGGTCGGCTCCGGATGCCATAGCGGTTGAACACGGCACCCACGCCGCGTTCGCGGTATTTCGCCAGAAGGGCCGACTCGGTCTCCTTGGCCACACGGAGCACCTCGCCTGCCGTGACACCCCAGGGCTTGTCTTTCTGCATCTGCTTGAGGGTGCGAAGCAGCAGTTCGTCTATCTCAGGCATGGCGCTCTCGTGGGCGGATTCGATGGACTTGATCGCGTGTTGTTCCACGTCCGTCACAATGCTCATCGGAAGTCTCTTCTTTTCAATCGCCCGTTCGATCAGCCGGTAGATAGCTTTGTCGTCGGTGGCCGAGTTGGCCTCGAAGGTGATACGCCGATGGCCGCAGTCGGGCAGATCGAACGCCGCATCCGGATGAACACGCCTTCGATGCCATCGGCCGGATCGGTGGCCAGGCTGATGCTGGCGATCGGTTCTCCCGATCGCGTTTGGGAACCCGATCTGGTATCTTTCGTCCTGCGCCAGCAGCATGGTGGTACGAGGGCCCCGGCGGAGCTAGCGGGTCCGGCCCATGATGTGCCCATGCGAACACCGAATGAACGCGGGCCAAAGATCACGAGATGCTTCAATGGGGCCGCGTCTTGTGGGACGCGGAAAGTCACGACTATTTTACGTCATGTCTTCCGTGGCCGCAGGCTTCAATGGGGCCGCGTCTTGTGGGACGCGGAAAATGCCAAGAGGCGGGCGATAGGACAAACGAGAAAGGCTTCAATGGGGCCGCGTCTTGTGGGACGTGGAAAGTGGGGATCCAGAGCCTCGACGGCTACGAGCCGATCAGGCTTCAATGGGGCCGCGTCTTGTGGGACGCGGAAAGATGTCTCTCCCGTTGTTGGGTCGGTAGTTGTCACAGCTTCAATGGGGCCGCGTCTTGTGGGACGCGGAAAGTACCTATACGTCGGAGGACTATTCTCCCGATCTAAAGCTTCAATGGGGCCGCGTCTTGTGGGACGCGGAAAGTTCCCCAAAGCCACGTAAATGATTTTCATGTGACAGGCTTCAATGGGGCCGCGTCTTGTGGGACGCGGAAAGCCTGGAGCCGTCGCTACGTTCGGAATTCGGTACACCGCTTCAATGGGGCCGCGTCTTGTGGGACGCGGAAAGATTCCGCAAAAAGAATCAGGATACACTTTCATCGAGCTTCAATGGGGCCGCGTCTTGTGGGACGCGGAAAGAATTTCCAGAACATCCCCATGCGTGATCCCTTAGTAGCTTCAATGGGGCCGCGTCTTGTGGGACGCGGAAAGTACGTGCGTCTCCCTTCTTGGGTTTGCATGAGTTTTTCGCTTCAATGGGGCCGCGTCTTGTGGGACGCGGAAAGAAGGACCTCCTTTTCCTCTTTGTTGGATCAGAAACCGCTTCAATGGGGCCGCGTCTTGTGGGACGCGGAAAGCTGTTCCTGTTTCGATTCTAGTTGGTGCACGCGATCCGCTTCAATGGGGCCGCGTCTTGTGGGACGCGGAAAGATCGAAAAGAACTCCGCGGATTACCGAGGAATTGGCTTCAATGGGGCCGCGTCTTGTGGGACGCGGAAAGGACAAAGACATTTTAGATCATATCGACACCTTGTACGGCTTCAATGGGGCCGCGTCTTGTGGGACGCGGAAAGCCAAATACGTGTTTGGATCTATGGCAAAGATAGTTAGCTTCAATGGGGCCGCGTCTTGTGGGACGCGGAAAGGCTGGCGTTTCGTTGTGACTGCCCATGATGACCCCGCTTCAATGGGGCCGCGTCTTGTGGGACGCGGAAAGCAAATCTGGCCCAGCTGTACAAGGAACGGAACGTGCTTCAATGGGGCCGCGTCTTGTGGGACGCGGAAAGGCGTCTCGCCCAGGATGACTCTACTCCTCATCGACTCGCTTCAATGGGGCCGCGTCTTGTGGGACGCGGAAAGTCGACCCCGAAGAGCCGCACCGTCACTGTCATCGTGCTTCAATGGGGCCGCGTCTTGTGGGACGCGGAAAGGATCTACGGCTACAAGGACACCGAAGAGCCTGACAAGCTTCAATGGGGCCGCGTCTTGTGGGACGCGGAAAGAAGAACGAGCAGGTAGGTGTACTAGCGCATGAGGTGCTTCAATGGGGCCGCGTCTTGTGGGACGCGGAAAGAAAGACAATCGACCAAGTAACACTCGAGGCAGTATCGCTTCAATGGGGCCGCGTCTTGTGGGACGCGGAAAGCTTTGGAGGATCGCTCGGCAGCCGAACCGATATCGCGCTTCAATGGGGCCGCGTCTTGTGGGACGCGGAAAGAGCTTACCTAAAAATGTACTACAAAGCGTACTGTGCAGCTTCAATGGGGCCGCGTCTTGTGGGACGCGGAAAGCATTTTACCGAAGGGTCCTTCCGGATGCTGTCCCTTCCGCTTCAATGGGGCCGCGTCTTGTGGGACGCGGAAAGTGTGTTAGCAATGAATGTAATAACAGGCCCACCTCCAAGCTTCAATGGGGCCGCGTCTTGTGGGACGCGGAAAGCCTTGCGCAGGGCCGGGTCGGCACCGACCTTATCCAGGCTTCAATGGGGCCGCGTCTTGTGGGACGCGGAAAGAAATTGGGACCCTGGTGTTCTGCGTCCTTGGGTGGGGCTTCAGCGGAAAGTCCTCCGCGGTCACCCCTGCCGCTCCATCGCCGCCTGCTTCAATGGGGCCGCGTCTTGTGGGACGCGGAAAGCTGGGGTGGGTTCGACGGCCTGGCAAGGGATCACAGCTTCAATGGGGCCGCGTCTTGTGGGACGCGGAAAGATCGCAGCTATGGTCATAGACACGACCATTTTGCCGCTTCAATGGGGCCGCGTCTTGTGGGACGCGGAAAGGCCCCCGCCGTGTGCGTCCCAATGGCCGACTCCACGCTTCAATGGGGCCGCGTCTTGTGGGACGCGGAAAGACGCCGGCGACCGCATCAACTCGTCGATCTTGCTCTGCTTCAATGGGGCCGCGTCTTGTGGGACGCGGAAAGGTCCCAACGCCATATTACAGATCGACACCAGCGAGCTTCAATGGGGCCGCGTCTTGTGGGACGCGGAAAGGACCCGAGCAAGCTCTATCGGTTCACGGTCCGCTGGCTTCAATGGGGCCGCGTCTTGTGGGACGCGGAAAGCGATCCGGCGGCTGGAGGTCCGCGGCCCCCGAACCGAGCTTCAATGGGGCCGCGTCTTGTGGGACGCGGAAAGGTCGGCCTGGGAGGTCCTCGGCTGGCTGAACGAAGCTTCAATGGGGCCGCGTCTTGTGGGACGCGGAAAGGTGAAACGGGAACATCGTTCAAGCAAGCATTATACTTGCTTCAATGGGGCCGCGTCTTGTGGGACGCGGAAAGGACGCCAGGGTTTGCGGAGGAGCCCCGCAATTGCCCCGCTTCAATGGGGCCGCGTCTTGTGGGACGCGGAAAGCGGCACAGTCCTGTTTGTCACTATTTACCACTGATGCGCTTCAATGGGGCCGCGTCTTGTGGGACGCGGAAAGCTGCTGCCACTTCGGCGAGCATGCGGTCAAGCGCAGCGCTTCAATGGGGCCGCGTCTTGTGGGACGCGGAAAGCTGTACCGCCAGGACCTCCTGGAGGAATCGGCAAAGCTTCAATGGGGCCGCGTCTTGTGGGACGCGGAAAGTGCAAGGCCAAGTACGGGGACGTGCCGGGCTTCTGCAGCTTCAATGGGGCCGCGTCTTGTGGGACGCGGAAAGCCGCCGGCAATCTCGATCAGCCAGCGTCCGGGTACTGGCTTCAATGGGGCCGCGTCTTGTGGGACGCGGAAAGGTTGGAGGGGTTCGTGGACCAGGAGGCCCAAAAGGCTTCAATGGGGCCGCGTCTTGTGGGACGCGGAAAGATCGGTCTTGCCAAGTGCCGATTCTGTCGGCGGTTATGATGCCGAAATCGAGCGGTTGTCTGGACGGGCGTTTGCATAAGGGATAATTCTGGTTCGCAAGTGTCGATAACTCTTTTGTTTTCAAGGAGTTCGAGCGAGGGCCGGGATTTGTGAATCACCGGACCGCTCGCGGGGCCGATCATCGCTGGTACGAAGGGTCACACTACCACAATTCGCTGTGGGGGACAATAGGCAAAACCAACACATTCTATTCCCTGACCGATTTCCAGAGCGTTTTCAGCCGGGCCGAGATCGAGAATCAAGACCTGGTCCTCGCGGTGGTGGACACACTCTTGAAGTAGGCCCTTGAGCGTGGCGTGCTCGCGGGGATTCAGTTCACAAAGGAAGACGCTGAACTGGACGTGGTCCCCTCGGTCTCGCAGGGTCTTGAAGACGCGGTTTCTGCGTTTGTCATCGGAGATATCGTAGGTGACAAGATAACGGTGTCGCATGGTCAGCGGGTCTCCATGCCGGGATAGGCGTCGATTTCTCCCCGCACCCAGCGGGCCAGCAGCTTCGCCTGCAGCCGGAGAATCGTCCGCCAACTGCAGCGATAGTCGAACACCGGATGCGTGACCAGTTGGTCGAGGCGGCCCTCGTAGGCCCGGATGAACGCCTTGCGGCCGTCGGGCTTCATGGCGCAGCCGGCCTTGGCGATTTCGAAATCGCCAAGGCGGATCATGCCGGTATTGATCGCCGTGATGACCGCCGAATCGACGATGGGTGTGCGGAACTCCTCCATCAGATCCAAAGCCAGCGAAGGTCGGCCGTGGCGAGGCTGATGGTAGAAGCCCCAGTAGGGGTCGAATCCCTCGGCGGCCAGGACCACAGTGCACTCCTTGGCCAGCATGGCGTAACCGAACGACAGCAGCGCGTTGATCGGGTCTCTGGGCGGCCGGCGGTTACGGTGGGCGAAGTCCCACTCGGTAGGCAGCGTGTCGCCTTTGATCATGCGGGAGAAATGGGCGAAGTAGACTTTGGCGGCCAGCCCCTCGATTCCGAGCAGCGACTCTATCTTCTCGCAAGCTTGGGCGTTCTTGTCCTGTTGGGCGAGGTCCTCCAATGCCTGGTCTGGCAGTCCGGCGGCGTTGCGGCGCAGGAAGGTCCGTTGGGCCGCGATCTTGGCCGAGACGATCTGCCGGGCCAGGGCCAGGCACCGACCCGCATCCGCTGCAACGCGAAACTGAGCAGCCCGAAGATAGGCGTTCTTGAGTCCCAGGCCCTGGGTGATGCCGTAGAACCAGTTTCCCATCGACAGGTGCACGATGGGGATGTTCTCTTCACACAGCATGTGGATCGTCTGGGCGGTCACGGAGATGTTCCCGCACAGGACGAGTTGGCTGATGTCCGCCAGGCGGACCGTGGCGAGCTTCTCTTTCTGCTTCCAGACGACCAGGGCCTTGCCCGTTTTGCAGACCATGGCCCCTTGCTCCTGGACATAGAGCGGCAGGGTCTCGTCGCGAGCGGGGAAGAACTGGCGGATCTCGGCGGCCTGCGACGGACTTTCGCCATTGCCATCACTCTGCAACAGATGGGTCTCATCAGGCAAACAGATGCCGGCCAGGCTGCACCCGTTGCACTTGGGACTGTCGTCCAGCGGCGGCGGCGAGACCGTGGCGCCGCACGCATCCTTTGCCCGATGGATCAGATCAAGTGTTCGCTGCTGAAGCTCGGGTGTAAACGGCACGTCCACACGAGTACGGGAACCTGCAAAGTAGAGCACGCCGTGGTCGCACTGGTATCCGTTTTCGCGGAGGAGCAGTCCCTGCGCCATGAGCTGAACGCGCTCGGGTTCATAGGACCGCTCCTGGTTGTTGGGCACTCGGCCGCGTTTGGTCTCGACAGGCACGGCGAAATCGTCGGCGGTCGAGACCAGATCGAGCTTGCCGGTCAGGCCCAGAGTGGCACTGCCCAGCATGACGGATCGTGTCACGGTGGGCGGCTCCTCTCCCACCGGCTCGGCTTTCTTCCCCTTGCCCCCGTCGTCGTCACCATCGGAGACGTCGTCTGCAGCGCTCTGCGGATCGGGCAGGACATGGTCGAGGCGGTCGGCCCGGCGGTGGACGTTACGGCCTTCGACCGTGTAAGCGTTGTCCGCCCAACGGCCCTCGACGTGCATCAGGTGAAACAGGCGGGGGCAATAGGCGTACTCGGTGAGCATCCGCACGGGCAGCAGGTCCGGTTCCTCGCCGCCGGCGTGTGGGTCATCGTGGGTATCCGCCGACTGAATCATACTTCCGCCCTCCACAAAGCCTCTATTCACTTGTCAAAGATCGGCCAGAAAACCCGACAGCTTTAGAGGGATTCCGCCGCGGCGAACCAATGGAAACCCCAAGACGACAGTCTGTGCAAATGGGAGAGGGGCCTCCTCATGTTATGGCAACCTCCAATCCAGATCAGGATCTTGTCGGTAATCGGCCAGCTTACATGCTCTCTCCCACAACTGTTTGTATACTTTGTCACCTACAGGGACAAAACCATGCGCAAGGATGGAATCATTGCGAGCGCCAAGCGGCGACCGCTCGTCGTCATCCAGCTCGGATTCGGCAAACCTGCAACCTAGTTCATCGCCGAGTTCCTTTAGAAGCCGATACGCATCACGCAGACCCAGCATGACAGCCCCGTCGCGGGCGCGATTCTTCCATTCCTCGCGGAGGCCCGGCGGCAGTTTGTCCAGCGAGACCTTCTTGGTATCCGAAATCCCATGTTGTTCCCGCAGGCGAATCTGGGCCAGGGCCTCGATCGCCCGGTAGAGCCGGGCGACGGCGTCATCAAAGCGATGCTCCGCCGCCCGGCGGCAGGCGTTGTCGAGAAGGTCTTGCACCCATGCAGTCGTCGGGTCTTTGGAGGCTACCAGTTGAGCCACGCAGTCGCGATGGGACCCAATGCGGTCAATCAGAGACCCTGCATCTGTGAAGATCGCCTTCAAATCGTTTCGGTTCTTCAAGGCATCATCGAACTTTGTCTGGGCGGTCTTATGGTCAAAGCGGTCCCATGCCGCGTAGGCATCGATAAGGGCCTTGAGCGTAGCCAGTTCTCGTTTGACCTCTGAGTTTTTGATGGCCTGATCGAGCAAGTCAGCGGCTGCGGCATAGCCGCCGTGGTTGAAGACCGTCACGGCATCTTCGACGGCCTGGTAGCCCAGGGCATCCCAGGGGTTGGCGGAACGCACTACCCGCTCGGAGCCCGTCTCGACGATACCAACGCCGTCCTTGGTCCGGCGTTCGCCTCCGACATACGAGAAACAACACGGCCAACGGCGCGCCTGCAGAGCCAACGCGGCGGACAGGCACTTGGTGCCGCCGGTGAGATCAGCAACAACCTGGAAGTCGCCGCCCCGGGCACACCATTCCCGTACCTCCTGATCCAGGGAGCGGATGACCCTCAGGCAGCCTTTGAGGTCTTCTGCGTCCGACACCGGACCGATCCGGTAGCAACCCGGGGACAGCGGCCGGCCAGCGCACTCAGCATATTTCAGCAGGACCGCGTCCACCTGCGACCGCGTCTGTTCGGAAGGAATGAACACCACGCGATCCGGATGCCAATGCAGCAGGGACCTGACCAGCGGATCCGGCGTGCCGCCGACGGTGCAGATCATGAGGATGTGTCCACTGTGGGATGGTTCAGACGTCATGAAAGGTACTCCTCGTTCAGTGTTGCAGCTACGGCCAGGCCAAAGGCCGGGTGGATGAGGTTGATGTTTCGTGAGCGAAGGGCGGCTGCCGTCGCCTCAGGGAGAAAGAGGTCCATCGGCAAGGCACGACCAAGGAATGGTCTGTGTGGGTCTGCCTTGAAGCATGAGCCGGGGCGAAACATCATCAACGTCTTTTTGCGTACGTCGGTCAGTCCCAGATCGGGCCCCAGTTTCCCGAATTTCGGAAAAACTTCCCAGAAGCCGTCGGTCGGGTCCGTCGGAGCCGGCTGGAACGTGGACAGGCAGACGAGGGCATTCGCGTTAGGTCGCCGGGTGTCGAGCTCCGGCACAGAATCAGGCTCTGCGAGCAGATCGAACTGGCCTCTGCCTGTGGCGGTGTCCGCGCCAAAGCCAGTGAGGGCCAACTCATGGAGGAGATCGAGCAGCAGTTCGGTTCCTTGCTCGTTTGCGGTCCGGAAGTAGAGGGTGAAATGGTCAATTCCGGCCTTCAGATGAATGTCCGGACGAGAAAAGAGGCCGCCATTCTCAAGGGACGTATCCGAGTCGCGTGCCAGTGTGTTATGACGGCGGGTGTCCTCTTTGATCACCGCCTCCTCAGGCAGGCAACGATCCCAGGGAACATGTTGGGTGTCGCCGGCAGCGAAGGACAGAAAATCCTCACGCGAAACCCATTTGGCCCGTTTGACAGACTTGACCTGATCTTGCGGTACAGGGGCCAGCCTGGCGGCGACGGGCAACGGCAGCAGAGCGCCGGGAAAGGCGTCGGACAGGACAAAAGGCGGCGTCCCGTTCAGCATCGGCTCGATGAGCCGCTCATGGACGAAAGCCGCACCATAGACGCGCGCCGCGACCGTACCCAGAGCGCCGGTCAACGTATCGGCCTGCCAGGGCGTCCGCCATGGGGAGCGGGGACGGAGTCTGATGCGTTGGAGTCTCATGGTACAATCCTTATCCCACACATTCGCTGTCCTGGGGCGTCCTGGTATGACTACGACGTTGGCATTTCTCGACGGTGCCATCCCAGTGGATCCTGATCTTGCCGTACCCCTTGCTGGTTCCAGCGCCGATGCCGACTTGTTCCATTGCATTGAGGGCATGATCGACGACTTCGATGAGGGCATCGGCGGCCCGCCGGTCGTTGTTTTCGGAGTCTTTGTACGTGAAGCTGCTGTCCAGATCAAACTCTTGAACACCGATCTCCAGCGAGAACCTGGCGCCGGGCGCGACGCGCTCGACCGTGCGGGGGTGCTTGGCCGCACTGCTCTTGCGGTCATTGACGCTCTCGGTCTTGTTTTCAAGGGTAAAGTCGCCCACCACGGGAGCATCACGGACGATGATCCGTGTCGGCCCGAGATTGTGATCGGTCTTCTTGTGCGGTCCAAAGACGCGACAGACAGGACAATCCGCTCTTGCACAGCCGCAAGGGTCGCTGCCGTCGCCGCCGAACTTTCCCCACGCCTTTTCCAGACTGGACCGCATCTTGCCCTTGATGGACGAACCGGGGATGTAGGGCTTTCTGGTCACCGGGTCCTTGATGCAAGTCAGGTCTGTGCCGCCGATCTGGAGGACATCGTCGCTGCCGCCGATGCGGGTGCCACTGAGCAGTTCAATCTCACCTCTGATGATGTAATGACCTATCTTTTTCATGGTATCAGTTCCTTTCCTTTTTGAAGTGGGCCTGTCCGAAGCCCACGAGGGCCTCGAAATGCGGGAGGAATCCGTTGAGAAAGTCCTTCTGTGTCTGGATCGCATCCACGTTTCGCCGGATGAAATCGCGGAACAACGGAGGGATCTTCGGCGGCTGTTTGGCGGCGCCGTCGGCGGCGGCGACGTCCAGTTTCTTGACCTCGGGCCATACGCTGGCCCAGGCTGCACCGGATGCCTTGCATCGCGTCTCGACCGCTCGGCAGTGACCGAAGTAGCGGCGGATCTGGTGGGTGGTCAGACCTCCCCGCTCCAAGCACATCGCCTTCACCAGCGGCTCCACCTTTTCCCGACTGACGTATTCAATCTTCAGATTACCTTGTCCGTCAAAGTAACCGCCCTTGAGATAGTCGGGCCAGAGTCCGTCCAGGGACGGAGCCGACGACTGATCTGAACGGTTACGGTGATGGTCTCCAGGGCTGGTTGTCTGAGGCTTTCCATATGGATTCATTGGGCTACTCCTCGGTTCTCCCTCGCGTGGCCAAGAGTGCGTAACGCACAATAACAGGCAGATAAACAGTCTCACAATGCGACGTCGTGTCGAAACAGTCAAACTCTCTCAAGAGAGTGTCGGCCCAGGCACGGGCTGCTCGTCGTCGTTCGTCGCGATCATCCGGTTTGGGCCAATTACGGGCAATATGGTACGCCAGACGGCTGGTAGCGACAGCCGGATGTACATCCTTGTACTCAGGGCCGGCCCGACCTCGGCGCAGCATCGCCAGTTGCAGCAGCGTGTGAAGCCAGCCTCTCTGAACGATGTCGGCTTTCACCCAGTCGGCCAGTTGCCTGGCCGACTGGATGATCGTCTCGTGGTCTTTCCATTTCCACAGAGCCCCCAAGGTGGAACACTGATCCTTAGGCAAATCCGCGTGTGGCGCACGCTCGCGCTTGGCCTGTTCAAGGAGGTCCTCGGCCTGTTGCGCCGCCAAATGGATCGGGTAGCGGGGCTTGATGATCGCAATACCGGCGCTCATCGTGAGGGGCTGGCGCGAACACGACCTTTCGGACTTGTATCCGAAGGTCTGGTCAAAGAGCGACCGAACACGCCAGGCGAAGTCCAGCACGATATCCCAAGGCCCCACGGCCAGGAGGTCGTCGCCGCCGGAGAACACAGTGTAGATGCTGTTCCAAGGGGAACCGGTATACTGCTTTTCGTCCTCCAGTGTCTCCGCAAAGAACCTGTCCAAAGCCTCACTGAACTTCTGCAGAGGCTTGACGTCAGTGGCGTCTTCGAGGATTTTTGCTATGGCCTTTCCCAGAGAATCAGCATCGGCCTTGAGCACGCCGAGCATGGGCGCACCACGAGCTTTGTTCGCAAGATCGAGGAACTCAACAGGATTGCCGTACTCATCTCTGGGGATATGTCGTGCAAGTCGTCGGACACGGAACTTGGACGGCGCCATACCCGACGGGGGTGATTGCGACCCACTGAGGTGACTGTACGCGATGAGGTCCTCGCTGTCTTGGGGGGGAGTGTCTGAAAGGGCCAGTCTCAGGCCGAGGACTTCGACTTTTCCATCCATGGATTCATGGCCACTGTACATCGACATCCACTTGGCGTTGGCCAAGCGGCGGCCCAAATCTGTGTCATTCTCTGCTTCAGCGTCCGCACTCCACGTCTGCGGCAGGACCAGGGCGTCCTCAGGCCAGGCAGCCGATTCCCGATCTGCTGTCGCCAACTCACGAAGAGGTTGGAGTTTGGCGGTGGCCAGCAGCCTATTGCCGCGTTCAAAAGTCTGTCCAAAACTATCCGCCGAAGGCACAATGGCCCAAGCCAAGCGAAGACGTCCCTGTGTCTGGTGTACCAAACTGCGGGCCATATCGCAGGCGGTGTGGCGTACCGCTTCCTGAGAATTCCTGTCGAGAGCGCCGGCATCAATGCACACCTTGGCCGCCGCGTTGAAGAGCAGGTGGTCTTTGGACAGGCTGGCGGCGGCCAAGAGACGCTCCGCGACACATTCGGCAATGATTTGAATGCGAAACGACCGGTACCGCAAGGCCCGTGCCTGGCCACCGCCCGTTTCGCGGACGTCGAACAGAAAGTCTTGGATACCGGAGAGCGATGCGAAGATCAGCATGGTCTTAGCTCCAATCCTTTGGCGAGTTTTCAATGAGCGGCAAGAACAGTCCCATCCCGAAATGGGATGAGTGACCCAGACAGATTGGCCCGGATGCTGCGGTTGGGAAGGTCAATCGAAATGCCCCGGCGAGGCGCCGGCTCCCGTCGTCGGAGGCTTTGCGACGATACCGCTTGAATTGGATGGTCCGCCAACGGCCCCCAACCTTGAACACGCGATTCGCGTCCCAAACTGGCTCGACCTGAATTTGTTCCGCGTCCACGTTCGGCAAGGTAACCTTCAATTGTTCACGCAGATCCTTAATGAGGAATGCCGTCCGTGCCTCTGGGGAACCGAGGTCAACCCTGTTTCGCCCGCGTGTCTTTGCGAAACGCGTGGCAAGGTAGGGGGTGGCGGAAACCCAGACTTGCGCTGCCCGCAACGGCCCGGGTTTGTACTCATCCAGGGTACCCATGCCCAGCAAGAGCACACGCAATGGATGACGCTCTTCGCCTTCGCGGCCTGTGCGGAGTTCACGCAGGCGATCGAGGGCGAGCCGTTCAGTGTCGTCAAAGCCGTCCCAGGCGAAGACGGTCAGGTGATCCAGGCGGCCATCGCCGTCCTCATCGGTCGGCAGATAATAGGCATGTGAATGACCGGCCAACGGCTGCCCATGCTCGTCTTTGCCGGAGAAGACGACGGATCGGCCCCGGATGCCGTTGCTCTCCGTCAAGCGGCCGTAGATCCCCATCAGCGCGCGCCGCACAGTCTCAGCAACCGGCAGCGTTTCCGTAACCAGCGGCAGGACGGTCGAGTCAAGCGTATAGCGAGCGACCTGGATGCGCGGCTGGTCCTTCGGCCGTGACGGACGTGATCGCGGTTCGATCTTGAAACAATCGCGCGGGCGGGCATATTGAACCCAGCATGCGCCAGGCGGATCGGACCACCGTTCTCTGTGCAGTTGCAGAGTCTCCATGCAGATGTTCCACGCGGGATCGTAGATCGTCGAACGTTGCTCAACCATCTGTTTGTTCTTCCCACGCCCTGTGGTCTTGACAATCACAACATGGTCGTCGGCGAACGCCCGTGATGGATCGGGGCACAATAGGCGGACGATTTCACAGTCAGGCGGTAGGTTGTGGTCATCCAGCGGGACACAGCATCGCACCGAAGCTTCGCATCCTTCGGGAATCTCCACGGCATCATGGAGGGTTGCATCGCACCAAGATTCAGAGCGGCCCAGGGTGTTCAGATTCGCCAAGATACACCCGAGCGTTTTTGATTGTATTGAATCGAGCGACACATCCGGCCAGCAGATCCAAAGCTCAGCCTCTCGCGAGACAGCCACAAAGGTATCGAAGACGAGGGTCCGATCGTCGGGTCCTTTCTTGAACCATGGCATGTAGTGGCGAGTGTGGCCGGTCGAAGCTGGCGGCAGCACGAACTGCGGCGGGGCGGCAAGCTTCTCAAGGATAGGCTTGACCTCTGCTTCTGGCACATCAGGCAGCGTGCGTTTCCAGGTGGCAATGATCGCCCGAAGGATGCGCCAGGGCGACGGTGGCCACTCCACCGCACCCTCATTGACGTGTCGGCCCCATGGCGTGGCATGAAAGCGTCCGGCGAGAAATTGGAAGGAGATGGTAATCATGAGCTGCTTTCCTCGTCATCTATTTCCGCAGCGTCTTTGTTTGTTTCCGTGTCTTCCTCGGCCTCTTGGCCCTTCTTGTCTTTGCCGCTCTTCTTGCCCGGCTTCCACTCGACCTCGGTAATCGCCGGGGCGGCGAAGTGCTGTTTGCAGGCGGCAATCAACGCCGTGCATTCCGCCAAAAGGTCTTTCTCCGCCGGCACGCCGAAGCCGTCGGGGCGAGTGACCGTCAGTTCGCCGTCAAGCTCCAGATCGCACGCGGTGCGCAGGCGCAGGCCGGTTGAAAGGAAACGGCGGATCTTGAACAGAGACAGGGCGATCAGGAGTTTCTCCGGGTCCGGCCATTTGAAGTCCCCATCGTGGTTCTCCTTGTCCTTGTGCCCGAGGCCGTAACCGCGGAGCAGGGCCAGGTCGAGGTTGAAATACGCCTTGATCTCCCTGGCGACAAACTCGGTGCGGTGGAAGGGAACGTTGCCGAAGCCTTGTTTCGTATCACCAGAGGGATTGACTCGGTCATTCTTGACCCCGCCACTTTCGGCTACGCGCACGTCCGAGGCCTCAATGAATCCGCTGAGCAGGCGAGCCAATCGTAGACGCCCACCCGCCAGATCGCTCTTGGCAAGAAAGACCCCATGAATGACCGCGTTGGGATCGTACTTGAAAACGAGCTTGGCCAGGGCCTGTATGTCCACTGGCCCTATCTCCATGCCAGCAGCCTCCTGTTTGAGTTTGTCGAAGATAGCTTTGTCCGGACCCTCCAGTATGTAGGGAGAATTGATGCGGTGCGCTTCGAGCACCGAGTTGGTCACAGCGCCGTTGTTACCAGATTTCTTCACCCGAATGTACGGCAGTCCTTTGAGATCGTTGATCAGGTCATCCTTCCCCGTGTCCCAGCAGGCCAGTTCCATTCGGTTGGCGACGGACTGCACGGACTCAACGAGGAGCATTTCTGTGCCGTCCGGCAGTGTGTACCGGGCAGGACCCAGGTCGGCAAAACCGGTCGGTTGGAAGCGGTGCCCCTGCAGAGGCTTGAGTTTGGCTTCGATCAGCAAACGCGGCGCATTTTTAAGTGCATCGTAGATTTTGTTGTTTGTATCGCTCATTTGGTTTCTCCTTTTTGCGAGAGGATGAATTCTTCAGCCGCGGACAAGTCATCTGCGCGACAGACAAGGCGGATAAGATGATTCACTGATTCTGAGGGAATCGGGATCAGCAAAGCGGCGGCGAGGCGCCGGCCGCGACGGGGGTCAATGGGCTGCTCAGACCATACCTCCTCACGCGTCGTGCCGGTGGGCAATGACCCTGGCATGGGCGATAAGCCACTCGCACGCAGGCGCTGGACAGCGATACAGCAGGCCTCGCCGATGCGACCGGCACGAAGCAAAGGCAAGATGCGCGGCTCTGGCCGGATGGATAAGCCCTCTTCGTTGCCGATACGCCAGTAGAGCTTCCCATCGCGATGATCCGCCACCAGCGGCCTCGGCAGGAAAAGCAGCTTCAGCAGCGCATACTCACGTGGGAGTGGCACACAATGTTGATCGTGCGCTTCCTGCGGACTGCCGCCCGTCATGTCAACGAGCATCAAGCCCCAAAGCAGTTGCTCGATCCGCTCATCGTCGAGGTCGCCGGCAACGAACGCCGAGATCGTGTCAAGCGGTACGGTATATCGCGAAGCCAGTGGCAGGCGCTCACAGCCTGCGCGGGCGCCATCCGTCATCCGCCGCGCCAGGACGTTGGCCAGGTTCGTCGCCAGGTCGGCGGCGTTCCAGACCACGGAGCGGTCCTTCTCTGCCCAGGCGCGGCAGCGTTTCTGCCAGTCCACGGGCTCGAGATTGGCTCGAAGTGGTCCGATCTTCGGTTGCTCCGGGCGACTCTCCTGATTCTGGCCGACACCTGCCAAGGCCAATGCAATGCGAAACTCGCGTGCCCCATCGTCTGCGGCCTTGATCCAATCCGCCGACACCCCCCCCAGAGGCGATGGCGTAATCTTGCTCTGCCCGACCTTGCCTGACGTGAGGGCCAGTTCTCGTTCCGCTTGACCCAAGGCGATGACGATACGCTGAAAGAAAGTGGCGCCTCCGTACCTGCAAAAATCGAAAACAGCCGAATCGATACCTCGTAGAGCAGCGATGAAACGCGAGGGGGCATTTTTATCGCCAGTGGCACGCCGTAAAGAATCGAGCCAATTGTCAACCTCTCGGAGAAGGTCCACCTCGGCACGCTCACGAACGTCGAAACGACCGAGAGGCGTGCTCAGAAATGCCTTACCGCTACGCTTGAGGAAGGCTGTGCGAGAGAAACTATGCACACCACGGTCAACACCAAGCCCCGCAATCGCCCTGGCGAAATCGGTCGCATCTCTTGCCGGACGTCCGGATAAATCCGCTCGTCCTTCACCCAGGAGGTGACACAACCCATCTTTGTTGACAGGCCGACTCCAGAGTGGAAGCCATAGTTCGCCGCGTGACTCGGCCTCATCCTTCGATGCTGGCGAATCGAAACCGGCAGCAATAGCACGGACTGTAAAGGGAAATGACGCCCGTGCCGACTCTACAACACCGAACCGTCGCACCGCCGCGCCAGCGAAAAGTAGCGATCCTTCGATCATCAGGATGAAGTCCCATGGGTTGTCAGTGGAATCACCCTCCATTCCCTGTGTCGCATTTGGTCCGCCTGCGCGGCCTGGCGCGAACTGGCCAACGCTGGCTTTGTGGAGTCTGGCCTGAGATCCGAACAGTGCGTGTGCGAGCCACATACGAGATTCATCACTTGCTGATTCATCCTTATGTAGATTGAGAGCGACTACCCGCTGCATGAAATTCTGGGTGAAGTCGAGTCGACCATCGTTACCGCCTGTGCCCAGCAGGGGCGAGAACCCTTGCCCGTCCTTTTGGAGCACCATTGTCGCGTCCATCCAGGCGATCACGGCGTCCGGCAGTTCTCGTTTGTAACGGCGTATAAGCCTTGATTTCTCATCGTCCTTGGGCTTTGTCGTGATCTGTTCTGCTTCGAGGATGCGTCGCACATGGTGGATCACAGCCATATAGGATGCACACCGATCAGCGTTGCTGCTGCACAGTGAGTTGACCGCGTTCGCGTTGTCCCCTGAGAAGAAACCGGAACCTCCAGCCCACGGAGCAACGATTGGTGTTGGCCTATACTCCTGCAGGAAGAACTGCACCAAGTCCTCATGATTAAGCAAGGACCGCAACCAGAACACGTCGTTTTTCCACCATCCGCGTGCCTCTGGGTCTTTTTGTTCGCTTACCAGTCGCAGGATGCCAAGGGCCTTGAGATAACACATCAACGGTTCCGGTGTGCAACCGGCAAGTGGGATTTTTGTCATGGGTGGTTCTCCGATTGTGAGGCCCGCCAGTCGGCGGCGCGGAGCAGGGCCTCCAGATAGGCCAGTCGGAAGGGACCAAACCTGTCACGAAGCCGAATCATCCGTTCTGCCCACGAGGGTTGGTCTTTGAACGGTTCTTCTTCACACAGGCCCAGTTCCATTGGTTCCAGCGAGAGCGTGACCTCGGGAGCGATAATCTCACCACCGAGATCTGTCTGTGGCAGAACATCCCCATCCCATACGCCGCGGGCAAAGCGACATCTGTCTATGAGCGTTCCGTTTACGTCCCTCGGGTGTAGTTCATTGGGCATCGACCGGATCGAGAGTCGCACCTTCCCGTGGTGAGCCGCGACAAGATAGGCAACCAGATTCAACTGCTCGTCATCAAGTTGCTTCAGGTTCTCATGACAACGTTGAAGCACGGCCAACGCTGAGGCCAGCTCGTGGCGGAAATGGCGGCGTTCGTATCGTCTCCACGGGCCCGGAGCTTTGGCCCAATGCTGCGCCGCATCAGGCGGCCCTTCCGGAAGTGCACGGCGGAATACTGCGTGCGCCTTGCCCCCGTCGTGCCAGCGCACCGCGGCACGGAGGATCGCAGCCTTCCCATCATCCAACAACAGCAATGCGAGGATGTTATCGAGTTCGTGGCACACTCCATCTGTGTGCTGAGCAATCGTCAGCCACTGGTTGCTGTGTGACCACTCATCGTCGTCATACGCGTCATCGCCACACGAGTTGGCCTGGTGCGGCCCCAGACCCGCCGCATCGGCCTCTCGGCTATTTCCCCAGCCATATACCGGGTCATAGCCGGGCGTCGTCATCCTTCCGCCCTTCTTCGTTTCGGCGCGCACAAGATAGACCTGTCCTGGATAGATCGCTTCAGGCCTGACCCATTCGCCTTCCAGGTGGTCCCAACGCCAGATGCTCTTGTTGTGCTCCGAGGCGAATGCACAGAAGTCAGCAATCGCGGCTGGACACAGTTCCTCGCGTTCAACGTGTCGCCACTCCTTGTCGGCAGGTGGGGCTTTGCCATCCATCGCGCCGTCCCAGGTTCGCCAGAACACGCGGACATCGGTGTTTTCCACGTCTCTGATAAACCGGTCGATATCGATATCATTGCCCGCCAAGTCCGGCGTCGTATCGAACAGGTCGATCAGATCGCGGCGGCGGATGACGTGGGTGTGTTCAAAATGCATGGCTGCATTAGGGAGCGATGAGAGGCCAACGTCTGTCAATTTTGCCAACTCGCTTGCTGCTGCCTCCGAGTCGCTGAGTTCATAGGGAGCAGCAAGCTTCCCGGCATTTGCTCGCTCCTTGGGCAGCCCGATCCAGTAAACAGCCGCCTTGCCATTCGCCTCGCCGTACCGGTTGCATCGCCCAAAACGTTGCACCAGCGATGCCCACGGCGCCAGTTCCGTGAACAGTGTCGTAGCACTGACGTCCACGCCGGCCTCAATGACTTGGGTGCTGACAATGATCGTGCCGCCGTCCGGCGGATTGGCCCTCGCCTCTGCAAAGCGAGCCTCGCGGTCGCACAGGCGGAAGCGGGAGTGCAAGAGGACGATCCTGGGCTTGGAGGCGCCGGCCTGATCGGATTCCGTAGCCGCCAGGGGCCCCTTTTTTCTGCTTTTTGCTGCGGACTCGTGTGCCTGGCTTGAGGCCTTGGTCAAGGCGTCGTGCAACTCGCACGCGCGCTGAACCGTGTTGACCACAACGATTGTCCGCGTGCCGAGCTTGTGCGCTTGGAGAATCTTCTTGGCGAGCGAGGTCATGTCGCCCATCTTCGCGTTGGCCTGCGCCAACGGCTTTTTGGCCATCCACCGCTGGTTGACGATCCTATTTTGGCGATCATCCTCGGCCAAGCTGAGAGGCTGCAGGCCGTTCACGCGTTCCCTGAGATCCACTGTCTTGAGCCAATCCCGCTGTAGCGTGGCGGACATCCAGACACTGCCGCCGCCATGGTCATTCTGCGAACCTAACAATCGGCGGAAAGCCTCCAATTGGGTTGTGGTAGCCAACCCCGGCCCCATCAACTGGATTTCGTCAAAGACCCACAGGCAATCGTTGTTGAGCAAGCCAAATTCCATCGGCCAGCGGGCACGGCTGGCGGCGTAGCCGCGATTCAATGCCCGCGAGAGGAGCATGTCCTGCGTACCGATCAGGATCATCTCTCGTTCCGGCCACATCGCCCAGTCGCTCTGCTTTTCGCCCCCCATCAGGATGTGGACCGTGACCTTGTCTGCCTCTCGGAAGTCCGGCGCATACGAACATAGCGTGTTGTTCCCATTCCTCTCTTCGAATTCAGCATTCCCACCCAGCCACCCCAGATTGTTCAGCCAGAGCACGGCATTGTCCCGTGTTTGCTCCACCAACACCCGCATGGGTAGGCAGTACACCAGTCGCCTCGGCGTTGTCTTCTTGATCTCATCCGGTGCCTCACGCCGCCGCCAAAGCCATCCCAAGACAGCCATCGCCGTCTTGCCCAATCCGGTCGGGACATTCACCAGTTGATATAGTTTCTTGTCCTCGGCAAACTTTCGCTGGAAGGGATAAGGACCTTCTCTGACCCCCGTTGCCTTCTTGAAGAAATCGTCAAATGTCATCGAACACCTCTGAGCATTGATCTCCCAATCGTCCGCCAATTGACGCTGTTGCCGGGGCTGCGCAGATTTTCTCCGCCTGTGAGCTATGCAGCTCTTCTCATGACCTCTGGACGCCGGTTACTCTTCCCTCGTCGCAAAGGCTTCCAATCACTTCCGATAGTCCCTCGCATTATAGGAAATCCTGTTTGTCATGCAAGGAGAATCGCCACAAAATTGTATGGGCGCGTGACCGTGGTTGCGTGACATCGAACTACGAAAGGAACCAGGGATTGACCTCAGCATCGAGCCCCCGAAACTCAGAAGGCGGATCGCCACGCAGGAGAGATCAAAGTAGCCGAAAACTCGGTACTCTCAGGATGGACGATCTCGTCATCCTCTCGGGCCAATTCCAGGATCTTCTCGACGGTGCTCGTGCTGCGGTAGAGCGAGAACTCCCGCCAGAGGATTTCACGGATTTCGTCCTCTCGGCTCAGGGCGATCAGGATCTTGCGAGAGAGGGTGGGTCCTCGTCTATGGTTGCGATATCAGCCGGAACGAGGAGGTTTCCCGGGCGAGGACCTGACCGGCGGTATCGGCGATCTTGGTCTCGATATAGTAGAATCCCGGGGGCGCGGCGATACTGTCCCAGGTGGCGCGATAGGAGGCCGTACCGTGAAGGCCGCTGAGGTTGTCCAGCAGCAGGCCGGCAATCAGCTCGTCCGAGCCATATTGACGGACGACGGTGTCCACGAAGGCATCCTGGGGCGCTCCTTCGGCACGGAGACCGATCTTGACCGTCACCGGCTCACCCATCGCGTAGGTCAGCTTGTCTGTGAGCACAGTCGTGATGCGAACCCCGGAATCGAGCATCTCGATGTCGAGCGTATACCGGCTGTAGAAACAACTCTCCGTCGTCTGGGGGTTGTATTCGAACGGGTACAAGGTCACGGCCAGTGTCGAGACGCCATGGGCCTTGGGAATGACCTGCCAGTGGAGGTCTCGGCGAGGGTACCATCCCGGCAGGGTCTCATCCTGCACGACGGGCTCGGCCGAGGCGTCGATCCTCATGATCGCCACCGGCAGAACCAGGCCGACGTCGGTCTGCAGTCCGCCGCGGTGACGCATCCGAACGTCCTGCACGACCACGCCGGGGGGGATCTGCCATTCGATGCGGTACGTCGGGACCATCGGTCTGCCGCTCTCGATGAGAACATCGCCGCCGGGGATTGTGACGCGATGCCGACCGTCGGCGGACACGACCTCGTACTGGGGCACTTCAATTTCGGGACTGGCCGGAAGGGGCTCTGCGGCGGCAATCGACAAGGTCGGTCCACCGACCGAGGCGGCCGAGATTCCGCCATCCAAGGCCCCAAACTTCAGATCGCCATAGTAGTTGTATTCGAGGGCCCAATACTTCCAACTGGAATCACCCGCGGCAGCCCGATTGCGCCGATATTCGCCAAAGGCCTTTCCTGCAGGCTCCGACGGGTCCCACTGCCGGAAGAACGCCGGACCGGCCACGTCGTTTTGGCTTGCGGAGGACACTTCGGTAGCGCCAATGTAGACCGCGGCGCCCTGATTGAAGAACGTCTCGGCAAAGCCGTCGTCTCCGTCGGTGTGCGTCTCCGTGGTCCCGTTGGGATCGACCCACTCCCACTGCCCTTCATAGTTTCCCGTCAGGCAGGACAGAGCGAAGACCAGAGGGCCCGCCAGAGACAGGGTGCCAATGTCCGCCTTGTTGAAAGGCGAGCAGCCGCCGGGATTGCCATGTCCGACCATCACGAACAAATCGATCAGGTCCTCAACGTCCTGGAGCACAGGCAGATACCGGTCCTTCCATCCCTGTTTGTAGTGGCCGTCGAGCACGTACAGGCGGTCGTCACGATTGCGGGCCAGGCAGATCTCCTGCTTGCCGTCCCCATCGAGATCGTCACAAGTCACGCCATCGGAGCCGGACCGGCTGGTGGTCCTTGCGCCGTCGAAAGCGAGGAACCGCGAATAGATCAGGGATGAGCGATTCTTGACGAGTTGCCAGCCGGCGGTGGCATCGTAGGCCACGCAGCCGTCTTCGAAGATGTGCAGGCGGCGCTTGCTGTCGATCACGTCGTCGATCAGGACAGCCAATTCGTCGGCGCCGTCGCCATCCAGGTCGCCGGCGACGAGACTGTCGTAGGCGGTGTAGGGTTCGCAGGGAATCTCCATCAGGAGATGGCCTTCCCGGTCATAGACGTAGATCCGCTTGTCGCTACGGCTTCCGATGACGATCTCGGCGCCGGGATTGCCGCTGTCCAGTTCCGCGATGGCCAATCCGTCATCGGCGGAGAACGGGATGCTCATGCGGTAGGTCCTGGCCAGGAGAGGTACAGAACCCGCGTACTCGTAGATATCAACGGTGCCTCCGTCCACAGGTCGGGCTACGACCACCACCTCCTTCCCCAGGAGCTCGAACAGCCGTCCACAGGCGATCGCGTCCCCCGGTTCGAGCTCGGCGTCGAACGCCCAGTACGTCCACGGGCTCGTGTTCGGAGGATCGCAGACGACGATGAGCTTGTCCAGGGCGATGTTGCCGGCGATGATCTCATCGGCGCCGTCGCCGTCGATGTCGCCGGCCGTCAGGGCGTCGCCCGAACTGAAGGGAAGCAGGAAGGAGGCGGCGCCGCTGAAGGGGGTTCGGATCATGTCCAGGTTTCCCGCGGTGACGACGTAGCCTGTGTCGGTGTCCGGCTCGACGCGAATCGCCGACATGCCATAGCCGGCCAGATTGGCCGTGACGAAGGCATCGCCGGAGTCCATGGGGAAATCGAAGCCGCTGACGAGCTGTTCCTTGTGCACGTAGGCACTCCAATGGTGGGCCTTGGCCTGCTCGGTCATGATCCCGCCGGAGCCGGCCTGGTCGTCCCAGACGCCGCAGATCTCGCGGACCCGGCCGACAAAATTCTCCCACTCCCCCTCGGCGCCGCTGGTGGCCACGCCGTAGGTGCGGTCGAAACTCGAGGCGAGGCTGTTCTGCATGGCCTGCATCAACGCGCCGGCGCTGTCGCCGATGATCCGTCCCACGTTCAACTCCGGGACATTGTCGGACGACGCCATGTCGCCGTAGGGGAGGTCGGAATACTGAACTTTGTTCGACCGGTACCCGTCGCTCCAGCGGATGGTCGAGATGCTCAGGTCCCAGGAGGGCAGGATCTCCGTCTCGCCGACCAGCAGGAGATAGCCATTGGAGAGGTACCCGCCGGCCCTGCCGTCGCTGCCTTTCATCGTAGCACCCCACATCCGGATGCAATCCCGCACCCAGGTGGGATCGTCCGAACCGATACCCGACGGATAGCCGAGGATACCCTTGCGGTGGTAAGCCAGCCGGGCGATCTCCGAGAGCAGATCCGCAGCGGAGCCAAACTGGCCGGCGCACAGACTCGGATTGGTGACAAGTTGGTAGTTGGACCCTTCGATCGCTCGGTCGATTTCGTCGTTGAGCCGGTGGCCGTCTTCCGTACGGACGCATCGACAGGGAATCGACCAGGAATGAAGGCCCCAGGTATCCGAGACGAGTACCGGGTCTTCCCCGATCTCATACTTCGGCGAGCCCGGGCCGGGGAACTGGATCGGAATGGCATAGTATTCCAAGCGAAGAGTATGCCCGGCTCGGATTTCGTATAGGTTTGAACCGGGACTGAACAAATCCAGGGACACGCGGCACTCCCGTCCGTCCGCAGAGGGCGTGGTGGAAACCGAGTAGTTCTCCGAACCGTCGTGGATCGGCTGGAGCCCGTCGACGTTGTCCCGGACGAAATCACATCGAAAACCGACCGTCCCGGTATTGCGGATGTTCAGACGAATCTTGAAGGCGTTCTCCTCGCGCCAGACTTGGCGGGTCGCGACGATCTCCGGCGCCCCCCGTTCGATTCGGATGTCCCGGGTGATCGTCTGGATGCACTGACCGTTCGCCACGGCGTCGGCCCGGATCACGTGCGTTCCCACAGGCATCCTTTCCGCGTCCCAGATAAGCTCGTAGAGATGGTCGCTCTGCGAAGGCACGGTTCCGACGGGGGCGCCGTTTACATAGAAACGAACCTCTTCCAGGGGCCATTCCGTGAATTCAAGCATGATGTCCGGCACGCTGGGCAGATGTTCGATGCCGCCGGTGTCACGAAGAATTGTCTCCCACCGGTAGGCATGGACCCGGATGGGGATCTCGGTGCCTGCCGGAGCGGTGTCGCCGGCGATGTAGAACCGCTCGTTCCAGAACGGCCACTCGAACTCCGCGATGATCTCGTCGCATTCGTAGGCGGGCTCGAACAGGCCGGACCAATGGTCCATGATGCTGCCGGCCGAGGCAACGGCAGTGACCGTCCAGGGCCGGAAGATCTCGGCGCGCGATCCCGATCAACCCCGGTGTGAGCACCGCCTGGAACGGCGGAGAGTAATCCGTGTGCAGCGTCGTCCCGTTCACGACGAACTCCACCTTGTCCACGTCCGCTTCCTCCCCGACCACCGCGGTCATTCGATAACAGAGGAACTCGGTCGGCTCGCGTTCGAAGACAACGTTTCTGATGTTCGGCTTCCTGCCGCTCTTGCCTGCGGTGCGGAAGTAGTAGACCTTGCTCTCGACGGACTGCCCCTGCTCGTTGGCGGATCGGACCATGAACTGGTACACCGTCTCCGGCATAAGGCCCGACAGACGGATCGCATGCTGAGTGACTTCCTGGGAGGCACCTTCGGTCAGACCGAAGACTCCTGCATGGCTGTCGTAGAGGACCTTGCTGTCCGACGGCTTGTTCGTGTCCCAGACGATGTCCGCGGTCGAGGTCGTGATCGCACGGGCGAAGGGACCGCTGACGATCCGCAGAACGCTGACGTCGCAGACGAAGGTTTCCTCAAGGCTGTTGTTGGTTTCGTCCTGCTCCACGACGGCATCGTCGATGTCTGCCACGACACGCAAGACCTGCAAGACTTCGCGGCACTCGAAGTAGAACTTCCGGAACGTCACGTCGGCCGTCTGCCCCATCCCCAAGGGCACGGTGATCGGCGCCGAGTCCAGCAAATGACTTCCTGTGTACAGACCCGCGCGGTGGTTGGCCGTGGCCGGGCCGGCGCCGCAGTTCTTGATCCTGGCGCAGATTTGGTTGCCCTCCTTCCAGAGGGCGTCCACAACCAGGTCGGGGGCCTGTGATTGCTGGTCCTGCGTCACGAAACTTTTCTCGTCGCTGACCGCTTCGCCGGATTGGTTCTTGGACCGCACGATGAAATAGTGTCGGGTGCCCGGCGTCAGACTCGCCAGCCTGATCTTGTGATTGGTCGTCGATGTGGGGTCGGACAGTTCCTTCGTGTATACGCCGGGCGCGACGCCGTACTGGACTTTGCTGTCGCTGGCCTGGTTCGTCGTCCAGAGAATGTCGGCGGCAGTCTGCGTGATGTCCGCGGCGCTTGGGCCTGAGGTGATCTTCAAGACCTCCACCTCGCACGACCAGAACTCCGTCCGGCTGTTGTTCTGCTCGTTCTCCTCCTCGATCACGTCGGTCGAATCCGCCTCCACGCGAACACTGGGCTGGGGATTCGGACACACCCACGCGTACTTGAACGCCAGGTCCAAAGAGCCGTTGGGTGCGATCGAAGAGGTGACTTCGTAGGTGGCTTTGAGCTGGCCGTCAACATATAGGGAAGCGATGTGGCCCGACGGGGCCGAGGCGCTGCCGCTGTTGGCGATGCGGAAATACACCAGCTCGTTCTGCAACCAGATATCCGGAATGGTCAGATCCGGTCGGTCGACTTGCACAGCCAAGGTGCGAAACGTGTGCTCCTGGCTCTGGACGGTATTGCCATAGGCGTCGGTGGATTCGACACGATAGTAGTATTTCGTGTCCGGGATCAATCCGTCCAGAACGATCTTGTGGGTAGTCACCGGATTCTGGTTGGATCGGGTGAACTTGTAGACGGATGGAGCGGTGCCATATCGAACGACGCTGTCGCTGGCTTCATTGGTAGTCCACACGATCGACGCGGAGGTCTCTGTGATGTCCGTGGCCTGCGGGCCCTGGGTGATTTGAAGAGGCGTCACGTCGCAGACCCACGTCTCCGTCCGGCTGTTGTTCTTTTCGTTCGACTCGGAAACCGTGTCGTATATGTCGGTGCGAACCAGAATCGTGTGCGATCCGTCCGCGGTGCATTTCCAGTAGTACTTGGGAAAGCTCCCATGGTATGTCGCGCCCGGCAGGATCGCGCTGGAGACAACGACACTGTCGACCGCGGTCCCGTCGACCGCCAGGCCGGTCGTATGGCCGCTCTTGGCGGTTGCGGAGCCGATGTTCCCAATCGAAAAGTGCACCCAGCCGCTCGCTTCCCACACGTCAGAAACGATCAGGTCCGGTTGGGCTTGCGCCTGAAGACCCGCCGTACTCACCCAACAGATGCAAACCACGATCGTCAAACGCCAGGGGGCCGGGACGACATGCTTGGGATGGGCGTTCATATTTCTCTGCCTCCTTCTGGGGGTGGTCCAACGTGAAAGGCCATCCCGAATCCATGTCTCGATTGATGCATGGAGCCTCGGCTTCGCTCAAGGAAGGTGAACCCACACGCACCGTAGGCCGTGTGGCAGCCACAAGGTACGGCGGAGGCTCAAAGTCTCTGTATTATGCTGATTCCGATCTGAAGTGTCAAGTTCCGTACGAATTTGTTTTGTGGGCAACAGGGAGTTTGCCATCGTAACTCTCTGGGATTGCTCGACTTGCAGGTTCATCCAAAGGGACGCATCTCAGCCTGGCGCCGGCAGGGATTCCATTCGGCAACGGATCGTTTTGCCCGACGGCGACGACGATTCGATTTTTTCGGTTGGACAACAAGCAGTGCAGGAGGTCTAATGACATCGTGGGTGGATGCCTTGCATCTACGAATGGAATCTTGTCACACAATGGAAGGGAGTCAGGGATGATGAAAGCAGGATGCGCATTGGCATTGGCGGGGGTTCTCCTGATCGTATCGAGTCGGTCGCCGATGGGCCGGCAGACAGCGGAGATGCCCGCAACAGATTTCGAGGCTGTGTGCGGACGGGCCCGCCAGTATCTCCGCGACGGGCGTTGCGACCGAGCCTTGGCCGCCGTGGCCGCGATTGAAGACGAGGTCAGGGACAACGTGGAGCGAGAGCCCGGTCGAGAGCTCAGCCTCCTCATGATCAAGGCCCGCGCGTACTGGCTTCAGATGGACATCGAGGGTCTGGAGCGATTCCTGACGCAGTTCGAGAAGGACTACGCCGACACGTCCGCGGCGCCCTGGGTCCAACGCGCCGCCTGGTACGAGAGAATGCTTGGTTATCGTTTTTCGGAGAACCTGCCGGAGGCGGTGAGAGCTTTTGAGAAATACCGGGAACTGGAGGAACAACATGCGGCAAGCCGGGACGTTCGGGACGAACTCGACACCGTTGCACGGGATTTTGACCTGCATGTGAAGATGCCCACGGAGATCGGCGACCTCTACCGCTACTTGGGCAAAAGGGAATCCGCCTTGGCACAGTACCGATCGGCTTTGGAACAGGTGACCCGCCGGCATACGAGGTATGAACTGCTTGACCGACACAGAGACCGCCTTCTCGACGAATCCGTTTGCCCCTCGAAGTACAGAAACGAAATCCTTCCGACGGTCATCCGTCAATGCGAAGCTGCGGAGGACGGCGCCCTGAGTCTTCTGGATCGTTCCGTGGTCTGTGAAGTCCAGCAGGCCGACTGGCTCTTGTCGGTGGCCCGCGGATGCCGCCAGCAACGGGCAATCGAGGCGGCGCGGGAGCATTACCGCAACGCCTGCCGGGCGCTGGAAGTCCACCAGGGCGAGCTTGACTTTCTCTCCCCCGGCGACAAGGCTCGATTCGTCACACTGCGAGAGCAGATCCTGAGAAACCTGGACATTTGCGATGCCGCGTTGCCCCAGCTCCACGAAAGCCGATTCTGACGGACTCCTCGCATGGAACCAGCGGCGAAGCCCGACCTGTCGAGGAGACCGAGTCGCCCCTGCTTATCGCACGTGGGCGGCGATTGCGTCCTCGTGCCTCGTGCCGGCCCTTGCCCAGCAGGGCCTTGCGAACAGGGGTTGGGCGTGCTATAAGCGGTTTTTCGACATGGTTTTGGGAATCCAGGATGAGTCGCATCAAACAGATGCCTTCGACGGCAGGGATGCAGAAGACCGAGTGGGTGATACCGCCGGCCGACGGACGCGCCGAGCAGCTCGCCAAATCGCTCAAGGTTTCGACGCTGATCGCGCAGCTCCTGATCAATCGGGGGATCGTCGAGGCCCGCGAGGGGAGCGTCTTTTTGCAGCCCAAACTCACCGAGCTGATCCGGCCGGCCCAGATGCCGGGGATCGGCCCGGCGGTCGTACGGCTTCGCCAAGCGATCGACAAGAAAGAGCGCATCACCATCTACGGCGACTACGACGTCGACGGTATCACCGGCGTCTCGATTCTCTGGGAACTGCTGACGCTGCTCGGCGCCCAGGTCGATTACTACATCCCCCATCGGATCGATGAAGGCTACGGCCTCAACGACGACGCCGTCCGCTCGCTCGCCAAGGGGGGCACGAGGCTTTTGGTCACCGTCGACTGTGGGATCTCCGCGATCGCAGCGGCGGACCTGGCCAAAGCACTCGGCGTGGACCTGATCGTGACAGACCATCACCGGCCGGCGGCGGAGCTGCCCGCGGCAGTGGCCATCGTGCATCCGGCGCTGGAACCTTCGTATCCGAATCAGGATTCGGCCGGGGCGCTGGTGGCCTACAAGCTGGCGTGGGCGATCGCAGAGGAGTTCAGCCGGGGTCCGCGACTGGAGCCCAAGCTCCGCGAGTTCATGCTCAACGCGACCAGCCTGGCGGCCATCGGCACTGTCGCCGACGTCGTCGATCTGCGCGGCGAGAACCGCGTCGTGACCAAGTTCGGTCTGCAATCCGTCGCGGACACCCAGTTGTGCGGTCTGCGGGCCCTGATCCAGTCGGCGGGCCTGGCGGGCAAGGGTGTCGACAGCATCGCGATCGGTTTTCGCCTGGCGCCGGTGCTCAACGCGGCCGGTCGCATGGGGCACGCCAGACTGGCGGTCGAACTACTGACCAGTACCAACCCGATGAGGGCCATGCAGATCGCGGAATACCTCAAGGACCAGAACACGCAGCGCCAACAGTGCGAGCGCAAGATGCTCAAACAGGCCTGCGACATCGTGGTCGAGCGGGGACTCAACCACCCCGACCGGCGGAGCATTGTGCTCGGTGCCCCCGACTGGCACACCGGGGTCCTGGGCATCGTCGCATCCCGGCTGGTCGATCGATTCTTCCGTCCCGCGATCATGATCAACGCTTCGCCCAACGAGAACGGGCTGGCGCAGGGCTCCGCCCGATCGATCCCGGGATTTTCCATGCTCGACGCGATCCAGGCGTGCGCGTCGCACCTGACGAGTTTCGGGGGGCACAAGATGGCGGCCGGACTGACGCTGCCGCCGGAGAATATCGAAGCGTTCGCCGCGGATTTCGAGGCTTACGCCGCCGCCAATCTCCAACAGGAGGACGTCGTCGCCAAGATGCACATCGACGCGATGGTCCCTCTGCGACAGTTCACGCGGGACCTCGTCCGCCAGCTCGACCTGCTCAGTCCCTACGGCGAAGGCAACCCCAAGCCCGTCTTCGCGACCAAAGGCGTGCGACTGGCCGCGCCGCCGCGCCGTTGCGGATCGACGAACGAACACCTGCAGTTCGTCATCACCGACAACACCAGCACGATCCGCTGCGTGGGTTTCCGCATGGGCGGTCTCGAGAAGAAGCTCATCGACCACGAGTACTTCAACATCGCCTACGAGCCAGGTCTGAACCACTACAACGGCAACAGCACCGTCGAGTTCACCGCGGTGGATATTCAGTTCGAGTAGGATTCAGATTCACTCGGACCGTAGTGCATCCCGGGAACGACGTGTTCTTCGTGGCATCTTTTTCGTGAGATGGTCCGTTGAGGTCTTTCTCTTGATATCCGCTTTAATGTACGCTATCATATTAAAATATTTGGCAAAATATTTTACTTTCCTTTGCTCCATTAAAATGGGCCTTGTCTATGGACCCGAGAATGTTTGGTCCTCAAAAGACCGGTGAATTGGTCAGAATTCACATACCCGAAGAGGATTGGGCTTTCATTCCTGATCCCCCTCCCCCCAAGTGGGAATTCCCAAGCCGGCTCTGGCCCATGGTTGTGAAAGCGAAAGAAGGGCTTGCTCGACTTGATGGGATCGGTCGAACACTGCCTAATCCAGAACTGCTTCTTCGTCCCCTGGAGAAGAGGGAAGCGATCCATTCATCGAGTCTAGAAGGGACGTACGCTACGCCCAGGGAACTGTTGCTCTTCGAGCTTGAACCGCTGGAACCCAAGTCAGAAAACGATCCAGTCAATACGTGGCGTGAAGTCTCGAACCACAGTCGTGCTTTGCGTCAAGGAATGAGCCTGCTTGCATCCCTGCCATTCTGTTTGCGTCTCATTCGAGAACTGCACGCCACTCTGCTAAGTGGCGTGCGAGGAAAGGACAAAGCGCCAGGAGATTTCCGCAAGTGCCAGGGGCACATTGGATCGGATAGACGGTTTGTCCCTCCTCCGCCCAGCCGACTTCAGGAATGCTTGGACGTCTTCGAGAAGGAACTGAACCGGACCGACTCCAACTACGACCCCCTGGTGCGCGCGTGTCTCCTTCATTACCAATTCGAAGCGATCCACCCATTCATGGATGGAAATGGCCGTGTCGGACGCGTGCTTCTGTCTCTACTGGTCTACAAATGGTGTGGACTCACAATGCCCTGGCTGTACCTGAGCGCTTTCTTCGAAAAATACAAGGATGAATATATCGATAATTTGTTCCGAGTGAGCACAAAAGGAGACTGGGAGACATGGATCGATTTCTGCCTGAGAGGCACGATAACGCAGGCAGAGGATGCGATCCGACGATGCGATGCACTTCGTCAGCTCAGGGAACGGTTCATTCGAGAAGCCGGACAGGTGAGCATTCGCGCTCATGCAATAATCGATGATCTATTCACATCTCCGGTGGTACGGATATCGCAATTGCCCAAGAAATACTCTATTACCTACCCAACCGCCAAAGCGGATGTTTTGGCTCTGGTGGAGAAGGGCATACTGCGAGAAATCCCTGATGTCAGACCCAAAGCCTACTTCGCACCGAGCATTTTCGAGATCGCCTACACCGAGTGACAAACGCCGTGCCGAGATGAGAGGGTGGCAACGTATACATCAATCTCGGGTCTTGCTCTGCGCTAGAGGATTCTCTCGACCTCCATCTTCTCGATCTGGAACTGGCCCAGGGCGGTGGCCATGTTGAAGAAGTCGCCGGGGTCGCCGTTGCCGACCGCCAGGGCGATGTGGCCTGCGTCGTAGCCGCCGCGATTGCTGCTCTTGAAAGCCGCGTCCAAACCCACCCACTTGCCGCCGATCCAAGCCTGCGTCCAGGCGTGGCCGCCGAAACCCTGCCGGCCGCCGAACTCGTCCACGTAGGCGATACCCACGACGACCTGCGACGGAATGCCCACCGCCCGGCACAGGGCCGCGGTCAGGACCGCGAACTCCGAACAGTCGCCCTGGCGGCTCTCGACTACCTCGGCCGCGGAGGCGTAACCCACCGAAAGGCTCTTGTCGTCGATGTACTCCGCGACGAAAGCCTCGATCTTTCGCGCGGCGTCAGCGGCATCCTTTGTATCGCCGACGGCCTTGCGAGCCAGAGCGACAATCTGCTGGTTGTCGCTCTGCAGAAACCGCGTCGGCTGGATCGCTTCCAGCAGCGCGGGGTCGGTCCCCTGATAGGGGAACTCGCCGCCGACGGGGGCCGCCACCGGACGGACCTCCAGGATCACCTTGCCCTCGGCCGTCCGCGTGGCCTTCTGGTTGTCCGTCGTGGGGATCGTGAAGTCCGCGGCCTTGCCGGGGTTGAGCGTGTACGTGATCGCGGCGATCCCGTGGAGGTTTTTGAGGGGCTCGGGGCTCTTGACGAACATGCGGTCGATCAGGTCCAGGACGTCGTTGGTGCCCAGGGCGAACTCCTTGGGGCAATCGACCATCTCGATCCACAGGCCCGCCATGGGGACAACGCTCTTGAGCGTCCGCATTTCGTCGTCCACGTAGCTGGTGGTGACGACGTTCCCGGTGCCGGGCATGTTCATCGTGGTGACCACTTCCGTCAGCTTCACCACGCGCCCGAGCAGGTCCACTTCCTTCTTGTCCTTGATGGCGATCTTGGCGGTCATGCCCTGCATGACAGCGGGACTGAAGACGGTCGCCGAGTACTCCGTGCCGGGCTGGAGCCCCTTCTCCTGGGTCAGCAGCCGAAGGCCCTCGGACATCAAGGCCCCTTGCGGCCACTGGATCGTGCTCTTGTGCTCGGCGCCGAACTGGCTCGATACGACGTCGACTGCACCGCCTTCTCTCACAACGCCCACGGTTTTCATCGTCACGGCGCCCAGGAGTTGTACCGACTCGAACCGCAGGGGCTTGCCGTCAGTGGTCTCGACGCTCGTCTCGGTCATCTCGATGGTCACCGGAATCCCTATACGGCTGATAGTGATTTTCACTCGATCGCTCGTGGTGACCTGTCCCCCCTCGACGGTTCGCGTGTGGACGGAATGGCCTACCTTCTTGCCCTCCATGAAGACCGCCAGGTAATCTGTTTCCGTCTGGGCCCAAGCCGGGGCGCAGACGATCGTCAATAAGAATAAACCAACATAGCTGCCACGGCGCGTCATTCGGCGATTCCTTCCATCTCCCTACGACACTGTGTACGGAGGATCCAATGCGTCTTCGCTTCTGGGGCTACCAGCGGGGTCGGAAAAGGCCCGGCAGACACCGAGCTCTCTGCCGTATAGCCACTGGGCTCGACGCTCGGGTCGCACGCCTGCGTTGCCCTATCCTTCGGCCCAGCACAAGCATCCTACCGCCTGCGGGGACCGGATTCAAGGCCCGCTCCGGCAGGACTGAGAATATCGTGCCAGGAGGTACGACTTCCGTCTTCCTTCATCGACTTTCCCGCCCGCCGTTTTTCATCCGAAATCGCCCGGAATGCCGATATTACCACAGGCGAAACGCGTGGCTCTGTCCAGTTGCACCGCCGGGCGTTTCGGCGTAGAATGACAAACCTGCAACGGTTGGATCCGCTTGCCCGATTCCTCGGATAGGATGCCACAACATGGAATGGAATCAGTTGCTCAGTCTGGTCGCTTCGAACCCGGCGGTCGCCGTGCGGATCGATTCGCGCCAGGTGCAGCCCGGCGACGTCTTCGTCGCGATTCGGGGCGCCTCCTGCGATGGCCACCAGTTTATCGGCCAGGCGATCGCCAAGGGCGCCCGATACATCGTGTGTGAGAACGGCACGCCGACCGACGGTCAAGTCACATTTGTTCCCGTCGAAAATCCCGCGGTCGCGGCGGGTCTGTTGGCCCAGGCCTCCAATGGAAATCCGGGCAATCGCCTGACGTGCCTGGCGGTCACCGGCACCAACGGCAAGACGACGGTCACCTATCTGGTCAAGGCCTGCATCGAGTCTTCGGGACGCAAGTGCGGCCTGATCGGAACTGTGGTCTACGACACCGGCTCGGGTACGACGCAGTCCTCGCTGACCACCCCTGACTGCCTGACCCTCGCCGAGGCACAGAGGGAAATGGTCGCGGGCGACACAACCCACATGGTCATGGAAGCCAGCAGCCATGCCTTGTCCCAGGACCGCCTGGCGGGCGTGAACTTCCGCGCCGCGGCCTTCACGAACCTGACCGGCGACCACATGGACTACCACAAAACCGTGGAGAACTACCTGGCCGCCAAGACCCGGCTGTTCACCGCCCTGGCCCCCGATGCGGTCGCGGTGCTGAACAAGCAGGCCCCCCAGTCGAAATCCATCGCTGACGCGACGAGTGCTCACATCTGCTGGTATGCGATCGATGAGTCGGCGGACCTAACCGCCCACATCCGATCCATGACTGTCGCGGGAACAGAATTCACGCTGGAACACCAAGGCCGGACGGCCTTGGTTAGAACGCCCCTGCTGGGCAAGCACAACGTCTCGAATCATCTGGCCGCAGGGGGATTATGCCTTGCCGCCGGGATGGACCTGGAGGCGGTGGCCAGCGGGCTTTCCTCGCTGCCAGGGGTCCCCGGCCGGCTGGAGAAGGTGGGCGATGGCGACGTCGCGGTGCTGGTCGATTACGCCCACACCGACGACGCATTGCAGAACGTCCTGACGACGCTTCGACCCCTGTGCAAGGGCCGGCTCACGGTCCTGTTCGGTTGCGGCGGCGACCGCGACCGGACGAAGCGGCCGCGGATGGCCCAGGTGGCCGAGCGATTGGCCGATACGATCGTCGTGACCAGCGACAACCCCAGGACCGAGGACCCCGACGCCATCATCGGCGAGATCCTCACCGGCTTCGCCGACCCAGGCTCCGAGCGGATCACCGTGGAATCCGACCGTCGGAAGGCCATCAAGCTGGCGATTGAGAACGCCCGCCCCGGCGACATCGTCCTCCTGGCCGGCAAGGGCCACGAAACCTACCAGATCATCGGAAAAGAGAGATTTCACTTCAGCGACCAGGACATTGCCCGGCAATGTCTGAAAGAAAGACAATGCAGCCCATCCTGACAGAGACCCTGACCCGGATCCTTGGGGCGACCGTCGAAGGCCGACCCGCCGGGACAGAAGACAAGGCGTCCTATATTACTGGCGTCAGTACCGACTCCCGCACGATCCAGCCGGGCGACTGCTTCTTCGCTCTGCCCGGCCAGAACTTCGACGGCCATGACTACGTCGCCCAGGTTCTGCAGAAAGGCGCGGCTTGTGCCGTTGTGAGCCGGGCCGTGCCCGAGGCGGCCGGGTTGATCCTGAGAGTGCCTGACACCATCCGGGCCCTCGGCGACCTCGCCCGCGCGTACCGCCTGATGAACCCCTTCAAAGTGGTGGCCATCACCGGGTCGGTCGGCAAGACCACGACCCGCCAGATCGTGCACCACGTCTTGAGCCGGCATTTCCGCACGCACCAAGCGCAGAAGAGCTTCAACAACAACATCGGCCTTCCTTTGACTCTGCTGGGCGCCAAGCCGCAGGATCAGGTGATCGTCGCCGAGCTCGGAGCCAACCATCCCGGCGAGATCGCCGAGTTGACGCGGATCGCCTTGCCCGACGTCGCGGTGGTGACCAACACGCACCCGGCCCACCTCGAAGGCTTCGGCGACCTGGCGACGATCATCCGCGAGAAGCTCTCGATCTGCGAGGGCCTGCGCGACGGCGACGTGTTCATCATCAACGGGGACCTCGAGCCCCTTGTAACGGCCTGTCGGGCCAGGGGACGCCCGTTCCGCACGTTCGGCAAGGCGTCGAACGCACGTTATCGAGCGCAAGACATCGTCTGCTCGGCCGCCTTCAGCACGTTCACGATCCAGGGTAGATCCGTCCGGCTGCCGCTGCCGGGGCCAGGCAACGTGGAAAACGCCTTGGCCGCCTGGGCGGTCTGCGACCAGTTCGGCCTGTCGGTGGACGACTTCGCCAAAGCGGTCGAGAGCCTGCCGGCGGTGTCGATGCGGGCCGAAACCCTCCAGGTCGGCAAGTTGACCATTCTGAACGACTGCTATAACGCCAACCCTGCGTCGATGAAGAACGCCTTGGCGATGCTCCGCAACCTCCGCTCGTCCTGCCAAGCCAACCGAGGACGGCGACTGGTTTTCCTCTGCGGTCCCATGGGTGAGTTGGGGCCCCAAACCGAATCTCTGCACGAGGAACTGGGCATCGCGGCGGCCGAGGCAGGGGTCGATCTGTTTGTGGCGGTGGGCGAGCCGCCCAAGACCGCGGCCCAGGCGGCACGCCAAGCCGCCCGTCGGGACTTGCAGATTCTGTGCTTTGAAGATACTCTCTCGGTCTGTGACCATGTGCAGGAATTCGTCCGAGAGGACGATATAATATTGGTCAAAGGCTCAAGGGCAGCCCGATTGGAGCGCGTGGTCGAAACGTTGCGTCAGGGGGTCAAGGTCTCATAAGTTCTATCTGCCCTAAAAGTCCCATCGATTCGATGGGAATCGAGTCGAGAAGAACATCAAAGGCCTCTAGGACCGGTAGGATTTTCCCTCCGCTCCGGCGCGCTCCGGCGATCGCGATTGGGAGACAGGATGCTTTATCATCTGCTGCGGCACTTTAGTGGTTTCTTTTCGGATACGCTGCATTTTTATGCGTATCAGCACGTCCTGTTTCGCGCGGTCGTCGCGATCCTGACGAGTCTGGTAATCGCGCTGTTGATTGGGCCGCGGATCATCCGCTGGCTGATGCGGATGAAAATCGGTGACCGACCCGAATTCCATCACGCCGCCCTCAACGAACTGACCAAGGAGAAAGCCAACACGCCGACCATGGGCGGCCTGATCATCCTGTCCTCAACCATCATCAGCACCCTCCTGTGGGCCAAGCTCAACAACCCCTTCGTGCAGAAGGCGATCTTTGTGCTCCTGTGGTTCGGGGTCCTGGGCGGCATCGACGACTGGCTCAAGCTGACCGCCGCCGCCCGCCAGCGGGGCCGCGACGGCCTGCTTGCCTGGGAGAAACTCATCTTTCAGATCGCCGGAGCGGTGCTCATTGCGTCGTTCCTGTTTTTTGACTTTTCCCAAATCGCCGACGGCAAGCTCTTCTGGATCCCCTTCCACAAGCACGGGCTGCCCCTGGGCAACTGGGCCTTCATTCTCATCGCCATTTTCTACATCTCCATGACCAGCAACGCGGTGAACCTCGCCGACGGCATGGACGGCTTGGCCGGCGGCTGCGTCGCGATGGTCAGCCTGGTGCTGGTGATCCTGTGCTTCGTGGCCTCGGAGATGATGTCGCGCACGGCGCCGGTGACCTGGGCCAGCTATCTGCTGCTTCCCCACATCCCACAGGCGGGCGAACTGAGCATCTTCTACGCCTCCATCCTGGGCGCGGTCCTGGGTTTCCTGTGGTTCAATTGCTACCCCGCCCAGACTTTCATGGGCGACTGCGGCTCGCTCTCACTGGGGGCCGCGATGGGCTACGGCGCGCTGGTCACCCGCCATGAGGTCCTGCTGCTGATCATCGGAGGCGTCTTCGTGATCGAGCTGATGAGCGTGGTCCTGCAGGTGGGCTACTTCAAGTACACGCACGGCAAGCGGCTCTTTCGCTGCGCCCCCTTGCACCACCATTTCCACCTGGCCGGCTGGAGCGAACCGCAGGTGGTCGTGCGCTTCTGGCTGATGGCCGCCGCCTTCGCGGCCCTGGCCCTGGCGACGATCAAACTCCGCTGATTCCCGTGCGTAGTGACGCCGTAAGGCGTTATCTTCGTCTTCGCTGGGCGATCGTCCCCGCTCGCCCCCGCACATCGCGACAGACCCCACGACCGGTCGATCGCATGTCCGCAGGGACATCCCCCTGAAGGAAAGAACGGACTGATCCGGAGTCCGCCGCCCCGCCGCGCAGCGGCAGGGCGACGGGCATTTTGCGCTTTGGGCCAGCAGCATGAGAGGTGTGCCACGCACCGCCTTAGACGGGCTTGCGCCTATTGTTCTCTTCCATGGCATGCCATTGGCGAAAAGCGGTAAATCTCCCTTGCACGCCCGCTTCGGGCGTGCATCCAGACCCTGCGTAGGTCCCCGTCCGATTCTCGCTTGCCCACCCTCCGGCTCGGCGATACAATGGCAACAGTGACAGGAGGCCCCTATGATTGAAGAGGAAAGACCATCGGCTCCCAACGGCGTTTCGCTGTTCGAGCGAATCCGACGCACCAACGCCGCCGGAGCGGAATACTGGTCCAGCCGGGATTTCGCCCAGGTCCTCGGGTACGCGGATTACCACAATTTCGAGCAGGTGATGAAGAGAGCCAAGACCGCCTGCTTCAACAGCGGCCAGCGGATCGAGGATCATTTCGTTGAGATCACCGAAATGATCCTCGATGGCGCCCGAAGCCAATCGCAGTCAACAACTGTCTTGCTTTCGCGGTACGCCTGTTATCTGATCATCCGAAATGCGCACCGATCGAGTAAGTTCGTAGTCCTGGGGCAGATTTACTTCTCAATCCAGACCCAGTGGCAGGAACCGACCGATGAAATGACGGAGGAAGAACGCCAACGACTATTCCGCAAAGATATGATGCTCCAGAATATCCGCTTGGCCAGCGCAGCGGGTGTCGTCGAGGCGAAAGACTATGCCATCTTCCAGGACCATGGCTACGAGGGCCTGTATGGCAAGCGGCGAGTCAGGACGTCACGGTTCAAGGACGGTTGGCTTGTTGTTGTGATCTACTTTGCCGTGTTCTCGTGGTCCCGATGTATTTCTCTTGGTGGTTTCGCACTATTCTATCGACGACGAATAAGAAGGAACGGGAACTACGAGGCTGAGAGCATACCATGGTGTATGGATTGCTACCATTTTCTATTGGCCGGAGCAGCAATCGTGGTCTTCTGTCTTCTCGATCCACAGCTTCCGCCGTGGGCAAGGGCTCTGATCTGGTCGTTATCGTCCTTCCGGATAGTGGATATTCTGGTAGATTGCACTATGCTGGCTGTCTTCGGGAACCGCTACGGTCGCTCGTGGCAGGGAGCCATGATCCCGAGGCGGCTACAGCGAACTCTGATCGTCGATCTAATGATACTCATGGAGATCGTCTTCTGGAATGCCTGCTGGGTATTCGTGGCTGGGACAGCCGATTCAAGTCTCTACTTGGCTCCTGTCGAACGCCCTGCTCAGGCTTTGCACGTATCTATGGCGACAGTCACGACCATCGGCTATGGCACCTACGCTCCGGTGCAGATGCGCAGCATCGTTGCCGCGTTTGTACAAGCGGTCTCGGCGCTGCTGTTGCTCAGTGGTGTCATCGGTGGGGTGTTCTCCCGCAACTCATCGACGATGCCTGGATCTTCCCGCCCTGCGATCCATGAATCGTATTATGACGATGACTATGGTCTACCTGTGATTTGGGACCAAGGTATCGTATGGGGGCTCCGATGGCTGACCCCGTGGGTGATACCACCTATTGTCGTTGCGGTGCTGTCTTGGTATCGTCATTGATACAGGCTGCTCGATATGTCTTGCTTAACGAGAAACCGATATGATGTATCATCGCCCGTTCCAAGAACGGCGATTGATAGTCACGTCTCCTAATCCACGGCAAAGACTGAGGTACAAGACGGTCATGAGGGTTCAGATTTGTCCCAGAGCGTCTCGGGAGCGATGTCAATATTCCCCGGTCAGGTGACTGTGCCGTAGGCGACTGCTGCCTTCATGAACAGGGGGCAGGTCTCTGAGCTTGCAGAAGGGTTTCTTCTCCAGCGGTGGTTTCATATCGAAGCGACGCTGCTGCCCATTCTCGAATACGAGCAGGAGCGTGTAGTCCTCCTGGGCTGCGACACTGATAACATGCAGTGGCGTTTCCATAAGGATCATTCTACTCTAGACGGCCTGGAATCAGCAATCTCCGTCAGATCGGGGGATTGCGAGACTGCCGATCGCCCGGTAGCATGGCGGCGGATTGAAGGCATGGGACCTCAAATGGTGTGGAGATGCCTATGACACTGACCGCCATCGACTGGATCGTCATCGCGTTGTACTTCGTCGTGAGCCTCGCTATCGGCGTGGCGTACTCCCGGCGGGCGGGCAAGAGCACCGGGGAGTTCTTCCTGGGGGGGTAAATAGGGACGGCCCCTCGCCCGACGCGACAGGATGTGCCTTTGTTGATGCCGAGGTCGAGGGGCCGTGGATGGTTCTGGATCGAAACGGCATCCGCGGTTTGGGAAATCGAACCGCCGTCGGCAAAGCCGGCGGCCCCTCACTGCCCGTCACGGCCGGGGGAGGCGTTTTCTCTCGGCTTCGGTCGGCGGGTACCTCTTGAAGACAGACCACATCCCGCCGTTGCCTTGGTCCCAGTCGTCCTGGCTCCAGACCTTGTCCTTCTTCCGGTACTCGACATGGCCGTCGTAAAAGGCGATGTTCACACCCTCGCTGTGGCGGTAGAGGATCGGGCCGTCGCAGCCGACGTTCTTGTAGGGCATGATCGTGTCTTGGCCGAGGACGTCCCAGCCGATCGTGTAGTTGGCTCCCCGCCAATGGAGCCACCAGTCGTTGCTCTCGCTGAAGAACAGCTCCGACGCGGGCGACGCGACGCTCGTGTTCTTGTGTCCGACGAAAGGCATCGTCATCCAGTTGGTGCCCGGCAGGTACCAGTCCGTGATGTTGCCGCCGTAGCTGAGCCAGGAGGTGTACTGCGTGTCCTGTCGTTCCTGGACGGAGACCAGATCGGTCGGACAGCGGTATTCTCTCGGCGCGTGCCAGTCGCTCTCGCCGGGGCCTTGCTTGTCCTTGTAGCCCAGCAGCCGGCGGAAGAGCTGGTTGGCGGGCCAGTAGAAATCCTTGCCCAGTGTGCGGTCAATGATCGGGACGTACCAGCCGTTGCACTCGTCGGAGTACAGGACGTTGGCCAGGCCCAGGGATCGCAGGTGGCTGGAGCACACCATGCGTTTGCCGGTTTCCTTAGCCCGCATCAGGGCCGGCATGAGGATGGCCATCAGCACTGCGATCACGGAGATCACGACGAGCAACTCGATGAGGGTAAAGGCCGTTCGATTTCGCATGGCAACCCATTCATCCAACGCGGTTTCACCCGCCCATCCTGCCCCACCCCGCCCTTGCCGAGGGAAATTATACCACAAACAATTCTTTCCGCCAAGCCCCTTGTAAGTGGCCGGCGGGTGTCAAGCGTAGATAGAATGATCCGGCAAGGGCAGGCATGGGCTGCCTGCGGACCGAACCATCGTGGCCCAGGACCGAGGACGGAGAACCAGTCCCCAGGATGTTCCTCTGCAAGATTCATTGCGAAAGCAATTCCCAGAGGAGCTTTGCTTTCTCCTTCTTTTCATTCTTTTCATTCTTATCATTCTTGTTAGTGGTCGCTTGATGGTCGGGCGTTGGCCCCTCGTTGGTCGCTGGATGGCCGCCCAGATGGCCGCGCGGGGTTTCGTTGATGTCGTATATCTTGGTGTCGCAAAGGGTTGCGACGGTCCCACGGGTGGTCGGTTTGAAGCATGCGGCAGCGGTGGATTGCTTTTTCCGGTTGGCGGTTGTACAACAGTGTCCGGCATGCCCTGCCGGCTGCCTTGACATGACCTGTGGAAAGAATGGAGATGGCGAGTATGAACGCGAAGTGGTTGGTCCTTCCTGTGGCGATGATCCTTGCGACGTCCCTGTGTGGACTCTGTGTCGAGGCGAACGATTGGGAGAACCCCGAGGTCGTCGGCCGCAACAAAGAGCCGGGGCACTGCACGCTGATGGTCTATCCCGACGTCCAGACGGCGCTGGGTTGCGAGCCCACCGCCTCACCGTATTTCCAGTCGCTCAACGGCAACTGGAAGTTCAACTGCGTGAGCAAGCCCGCGGATCGGCCGGTGGACTTCTACAAGCCGGATTTCGACGTGAGCCAATGGGCCGAGATCCCGGTGCCCTCGAACTGGGAGATGCACGGCTACGACAAGCCCATCTATCTGAACATGCGCTATCCGCACCCGACGAATCCGCCGTACATCGCGCACGACTACAACCCGGTGGGCTCGTACCGTCGCCAGTTCACGATCCCCGATTCGTGGGACGGTCGCCAGGTCTTCCTGCACTTCGACGGTGTCATCAGCGCGTTCTACCTCTGGATCAACGGCCAGAGGGTCGGCTACAGCCAAGACAGCATGACGCCCGCGGAGTTCAACGTCACGCCGTACCTGCGCAAGGGCGAAAACATCCTGGCCGCCCAGGTCTATCGCTGGTCCGACGGCAGCTACCTCGAAGACCAGGACATGTTCCGCCTCAGCGGTATCTACCGCAACGTGTACCTCTTCGCGGCCCCCTCGGTGCATATCCGCGATTTCCACGTGCGGGCCACGCTGGACGAGCAGTACAAGGACGGCGTCCTGCAGATCCGCCCGAAGCTGGCCACGTACGGCCAGGCCCAGACCAAAGGCTGGACCGTCCAAGCCCAGCTCTACGACGGCAAACAGGCCGTGCTCTCGCAGCCGCTGAGCATCGAGGCCGACCGAATCCTCCACGAAAGCTATCCGCAGCGGGACAACGTCCGATTCGGGCTGCTGCGAACCACCGTGCCCAACGTCAAGCCATGGTCGGACGAGACGCCCAACCTCTACACGCTGGTCCTGACGCTCCAGGATGCTGCGGGAAAAGTCGTCGAGGCCGAGAGCTGTCGCGTGGGCTTTCGCACGGTCGAGATCAAGGACGGCCAGTTCTTCGTCAACGGCCGGTCGATCAAGTTCTTCGGCGTCAACCGTCACGAGCACGACCCCGACACCGGCAAGACGATCTCCGTCCAGCGGATGATCGAAGACATCAAGCTGATGAAGGCCAACAACATCAACGCGGTCCGGACCTCGCACTATCCGAACGACCCGAAGTGGTACGAGTTGTGCGACCAGTACGGAATCTACGTGATGGACGAGGCCAACCTCGAAACGCACGGCGTCGGCGGTCTGCTTTCGAATGTCCCGGTTTGGCACACGTCGTTCGTGGATCGCGCGATCCGCATGGTCGAGCGGGACAAGAACCATCCGTCGGTGGTGATCTGGTCGTTGGGCAACGAGTCCGGCTGCGGCCCGAACCACGCCGCCATGGCCGGCTGGATTCATGACTACGACCCCACCCGACCCGTCCACTATGAAGGTGCCGCCGGCAACCCCGACTATCCCTATGTCGATATGATCAGCCGGATGTATGAACGGATTCCGGGCATCATCCGCCTGGCGACCAACAACGACACGCGCCCCATGATCCTGTGCGAGTACGCCCACGCGATGGGCAACAGCGTCGGCAATCTGCCCGAGTACTGGCAGGCCATCCGTTCGCACAAACGTCTCATCGGCGGGTACATCTGGGACTGGGTCGATCAGGGTCTCCGCAAGAAGGCCCCCGACGGCGCGAGCTACTGGGGTTACGGCGGCGACTTCGGCGACAACCCCAACGATGGCAACTTCTGCTGCAACGGCCTGGTCCAGCCGGACCGAAAGCCCAACCCCTCGCTGGCGGAGGTCAAGAAGGTTTATCAGAGGATTCATGTCACGCCCGCCGATCTGTCCGCGAGGACGGTCTCGATCGAGAACGAGTACGACTTCCGCAGCCTGGACTTCGTCGACGGCGCGTGGGAGCTTCGCTGCGACGACCGCGTGATCCAGCAGGGCAAGCTGCCCAAATTGACGCTCGGACCCAGGCAGACGCAGAAGATCGAGATCCCGTTCGACAAGCCCAGCCTTCAGCCCGGCGCCGAGTACTGGCTGAAGATTGTATTTACCCTCGCTGGCGACGCCTCCTGGGCCCCAAAAGGGCACGTGGTCGCGTGGGACCAGATTCCGATTCCTGTCGACGTGCCGCCCGCAACGGTCGTCGCGGTCGATAGGATGCCCCAGGCGTCTCTGCGCGATCAAGGCAACGTCTACACCGTCAGCAGCGGCGACTTCGCCGTGACGATCGGCAAGGCCAGCGGCGCGATCGAGTCGCTCAAGTTCAAGGGCAACGAGCTAGTCGCCGGCCCCCTGGTCCCGAACTTCTGGCGGCCCCCGATCGACAACGACAACGGCAATCAGATGCCGCGCCGGCTCGGCGTGTGGAAGAACGCCGGACCCGAGCGGGCGGTCGAATCGATCACCGCCGAGCAGGTGAACCCGCAGCTCGTCCGCATCACCGCCCAGGCCAGGCTCCCGGTCGGCGACGGCGCGAAGTACACCACAATCTACGATGTCTACGGCAGCGGCGACATCGTCGTCGAAGCGAGCATGGAACCGACCGGCCGGCCGCCCGAGCTGCCTCGTTTCGGCATGCAGATGGCGCTGCCCGGCGTGTACTCCACGATGACCTGGCTCGGCCGCGGCCCCCATGAGAACTACTGGGACCGCAACAGCGGCGCGGCGGTTGGCCTGTACTCGGGCTCGGTCGAGGAACTGCTGCACGTCTACACCCGTCCGCAGGAGAGCAGCAACCGCACCGACGTCCGCTGGCTGACCTTGACGGACAACAACGGCGCAGGCTTGCTGGCGGTAGGCATGCCGCTCCTGAGCGTCAGCGCCTGGCCTTTCAGCATGGCCGACCTGGAAAAGGCCACGCACATTCACAACCTGCCTCGCAGGGACTTCGTGACGCTGAATCTCGATTATCGCCAGATGGGCGTCGGCGGCGACGACAGTTGGGGCGCCCGACCGCACCCGGAATACACTCTGCCGGCCAAGCCCTACAGTTACCGCTTCCGCCTGAAGCCCTACACGAAGGACATGGGCAACGCCAACACGCTGGCCCGCCAGAAGTGGGGCGGTCAGGCCTCCGCCGACAGCGGCGCCCGCGTGTCGCTGTTCGACGGCAAGACCTTGAACGGCTGGACCGTCATCAACTGCGAGGCCACCGTCGATAATGGGGACATTTTCATCGTCGCCGGTAACGGTTTGGTTCAGACCGAGAAGAAGTACCGCGATTTCGTCCTGGAGTTCGACTGGAAGCCGCTCAAGGAGACCAAGTGGGACAGCGGCGTGTACTTCCGTTACACCACCGTGCCGCAGGGCCGGCCCTGGCCCGCCCGCTACCAGGCCAACCTCCTGCAAGGCCAGGAGGGCAACGTCAGCGACCTGCAAGGCGCAAAGAGCGAAGGCCTGATCAAGCCCGGCGACTGGAACCGGTTCAAGCTGACCGTCCGCGGCACGAAAGCGGCCCTGGAAATCAACGGTCAACCGGCTTGGGAGGCCGACGGCCTGGCCGACCCCGAGGGCTACATCGCCCTGCAAGCCGAAGTCCCCGGCGGCGGCCAGCACCGCTTCCGAAACGTCTATTTAACCGAGTTGAAATAGTATTTGAAATTATATCATGGTGTGATATAATTTCAAAACATGATATACCGCATCTACACAAAACGGCTCCTGGAGATGCTGGAGCTTTTCCCTGTCGTGGCGGTTATCGGTCCTCGGCAGGTGGGGAAATCCACGCTCGTGTTGTCCGAGCCGATCGGTCGGAACCGTAGGTATATCACTCTCGATGACTTGGCCAGCCGTGCTTTGGCGGAGAGGGACCCGCTGGCGCTCCTGGAACAGGCGGGTCCTGTCACGATCGATGAGATTCAACTGGTTCCCGAGCTTCTGAGGGGCGTCAAGCAGCAAGTCGATCGCGATCGTTCCGCGGGGCGCTATCTGATCACAGGCTCGGCGGACCTGAACCACTGTGCGGATCTGTCCGGCGTCCTGGCCGGGCGGGTCGGAATCCTGCCGCTGCCGCCCATCACCTGCTTCGAAGAGCGCGGTATGCCGGGGACCCCGCTCTGGGCCCACTTCCTGCAACAGGGGACGATCGACACCGCGGTCTCTGCGAGAATTCACCCCGAGAGCTTCAACTGGAATCGCATCGTCACGGGTGGCTTTCCCCTGAGCCTCACCGCAAAGAACGACTCTCAGAGGACTCTTTGGCTGGAGGCATTTCGAAGCACGTATCTGGAACGGGATCTGCGTCGCATCAGCGATATCGGTCATCTGGCGGAATTCTCGCGCCTCATGGAGCTCTCGGCCGCGAGGACGGCCCAACTGCTCAATCAGGCGGAGCTGGCTCGGGATGCCGGCCTGAGCCCCGCCACGGCGGGACGCTATCTCTCGATCCTGGAGGCCAGTTTTCTCATTCATCGCCAGGCTCCCTACTACGAGAACATCGGCAAGCGGTTGGTCAAGTCCGCGAAACTCTACTGGAACGATACCGGGCTCGTCTGCCACCTGCTCGGCATCCACTCGAGCGACTACCTCGTGACGAATCGCATGAAAGGTCCCCTGTTCGAGACCTTCGCCTTCGGGGAGATCCAGGCGCTCCTGCCGCTGTACATGCCTCAGGCACGACTTTACTATCTTCGCACTCACGACGGCCTGGAAATCGACGGTCTGATTCAGCAGGGTTCTACCCTGATCCCGTTCGAAATCAAGGCCGCCCAAACGGTCACCGCCGAGGATGCCAGACCCCTGCGATGCTGGATGGCCCTCAGCGGACGAGATGGAATCGGCTTCGTTCTGTACGCCGGCAATCGCGTCCAACTCATCGATCGAGGCATTTGGGCAATTCCCATCCACGCCTCAATCGAGCCGTCGATCTGAAGCCCGGTGTTGGCCGGCCCGGCTGCTGCCGCGTTTCTTCAATAGAATGTAGGGGTGGAAACCCCGAGTTTCAGGAGATAAGACGATGAAACCGATACGAACCACCGCCGCGCCGGCGGCGATCGGGCCTTACAGTCAGGCGGTTGCGGAAGGGCGGTTGCTCTTCACGTCGGGCCAGATCCCCATCGACCCCGCCACCGGCGAGCTTCGCAACAGCGACATCGCCACCGCCGCAAGGCAGGTGCTGACGAATCTCCGCGCGGTACTCGTCGCAGGCGGGGCGGACCTGACCACCGTCGTCAAGACCACCGTGTTTCTCAAGGACATGCGGGACTTCCCGGCCTTCAACGCGGTCTATGGCGAGTTCTTCAAAGAGCCCTTCCCGGCCCGAAGCTGCATTCAGGTCGCGGGCCTGCCCAAGGACTCGCTGGTCGAGATCGAGGCGGTCGCCGTGCGGCAGGAATGACGGGAGGTCATGACCGGCGTTTGGCCCGTAACCCCACAAGGTTCCTCACTCCCAGCGGAACAAGGCAAGTGAACAGCGGGTTCGTCAAGTGTTTTCGCGTATGGCGAGGGGCTTTGAGGAGGATCGCGTTGATCTTGTCCCGGCGGGGGACTACAATGGGCCCGTTTTTCAAGGAGGTCTATGACCGAAACCGTCGCACCGAAGACGCATCGTCACGAGCTCAGCCGGGAGCTGGGGTTGATCGCCGCGATCGCTTGCGGCGTGGGCTCGATGATCGGGTCGGGCATTTTCAAAAAGCCCGGGTTGATGGCCGCGCAGTTGGGCTCGCCCGAGTTGCTCGTTCTGGTCTGGGTCGTGGCGGGCGTCATGACGCTCTTCGGGGCTCTCTCCATCGCGGAGATCTCCGGCATGTTCCGCGACCCCGGCGGCCAGTACATCTACTTCAACAAGGGCTACAACCGTTTCGTCGGTTATCTCTACGGCTGGGCGGTCTTCGTCGTCATTCAGACCGGCTCCATCGCCTCGATCGCGTATGTCTTCTCCGATTCGTTGAACTACTTCGTGCCGTTGCCACGACTCCCGGAAGCGTGGGAGCAGTGGAGCATCCCGATTCCTTGCATCGGTGCGATGACGCCTTTCAAATTCCTCGGCCTGAAGCTCTCGACCATCGCTCTGGTGATGTTTCTGACCGGGATCAACTACCTGGGCGTCAAGCTCGGCAGCGCGATCCAAGTCGTCTTCGCGGCGATGAAGGTCGCGATCATTCTGGCCATCGTCGTGCTGGCCTTCTCCCTGGGACAAGGCGACGTGGCGAACCTCACCCGCTCGGCGGCCGACGTCGAGTCCGGCCCGGTCGGCTCCACCTCGGTCTTTCTCCTGATCATCATGGCGATGGCAGGTGCCTTCTGGGCCTACGACGGCTGGATCAACGTCACCTACATGTCCGGCGAGATTCGCGACGTCCAGCGTGACTTGCCCAGGTCCATGGCCATCGCGGTCATGATCGTGGTCGGTGTCTACGTCCTGGTGAACCTGGCGTACCTCTACGTGATCCCGGTCGACCGGATCGCGGAGAATTACCGTGCCGCCGAGGCGACGGGCGGCGGGTACATCGTCGCCATCGACGTCGCCAATACCTTCCACAGCCGCTGGGGCGACGCGATCATCGCGGCGGCCATCATGGTCTCGACCTTCGGGGCCGTCAACGGGACCACGATGATGTCCGCGCGGGTCTATTTCGCCATGGCTCGCGAGGGTCTGTTCTTTCGAAGTCTGGGCGAAGTGCATCCGCGGTTCCGCACGCCGGGACGGTCGCTCCTGGTCCAAGGGATTTGGGCGTCGATTCTCATTCTCAGCGGCACCTTCGATCAACTGACGGACATGCTGATCTTTGTGAGCTGGATTTTCTACGGCCTGGCGGCGGCAAGCGTCTTTACGCTTCGTCGTCGCATGCCCGACACACCCCGACCCTACAAGGTCTGGGGTTACCCCTGGACGCCGATCCTGTTCATCGTGTTTGCGGCGATCTACGTCGTCTTCACGCTCTACTCGGACATCCTGAGCTTCCGCAAGGGCGAGACGCCGCTGGTGAATTCGCTGATGGGGCTGGTCTGGGTTGCCCTGGGCATCCCGGGCTACCTCTACTGGCGCTACGAGAGAAACCGCCAGCCCGCGTAGGATCTTCAGTCAGGGCTCCGGCCAGGTCTGTTCCTTTTCCCACGTGTCAAACTCCCCCCCCCTGTGGGGACTTGCGCTTGTATCCCTCCCTGTGCATCTGCTCCAGGTGGTTGGTCCTGAGTTGACGCAAGCGATCGACGATCTCGGGAGCGTCCTTGACCTGGCTCAGGGGCTCCAATGGTTCATAAACGTATCTCCAGTCGAGACGAGCTTACTGGCGTATGACGCCGGGCGGATTCGAAGGCATCGGACAGTTGCTCGATGGCGGCTGTCGTGTCGCGGTTGCGGATCTCCTCGGCACGCAACCGTTCGAGCTGCGGACCTGCCTGCCGCCAGTTCTCGACCCAGCGGCGTATGAATTGTTCCTGCGCCTTGTCCATGGCTCCCTTCTACCGGAAATCCGCTCCCATGGGTGGCGGAAGAGCGCGACCTTCTCTCTCACCCGACCAAGCCGGGGATGAGGAGGCCACCGGCGAGGGTGAGGCTGCCGACGTTGTGCAGAAGGATGGTAAGCTGATTGGCGCGGTACAGGCCCGGCTTGACGAGGTCCGTGGGGTTGGCCGCTCGCATGGCGAAGATCGCGAAAGGCAACGTCAGCAGGTAAAACAGACCCGCGAAGAAAGTGACGTTCTGGAGGAGCATGAGAGTGGCCATCACGTAGGTCACGATCAGCGCACAGCGGTAGATTTGCACGCAGGCCGGGACGCCCAGAGTGACGATCATTGTGCGTTTGCCCACTTGGCGGTCGGCGGGAAGGTCCGGGAATTCGTTGATCAGGATCACCAGGAAGATCAGGATGGCGACGATCACCGCAGGCAGGAGAGGCAGCCAGTCGATCGACTGCGCCTGGAGATAGTACGAGCCGTAGACCGGCAGGACGCCGAAGAGAAAGCCGATCAGGATCTCCCCAACACCCCGATAACCCAACTGGATGGGCCCGGCGGTGTAGAAGAAAGCCCCAAATACGCCGACGATTCCCAGGCCCAGGACGAAGAGGCTCTGCGTCAGGGCCACGAGGATCAACCCGATCGCGCAGCCGAAGGCCAAGTAGCCCAAGCCCGCCAGGAGGGTGGCTTTGGGCGAGAGGATGCCTCGCTGGATGTACTGCCGGCCGCCGGAGAAGGGGGTGGGGTGCTGGTTCACCCAGTCGTTCCGCGAGAGGTGGTCGAAGTAGTCGTTGACGACGTTGGCCCCGGCGTGCAGGGCCATGATCGAGATTGTCGCCAACAGGAATAGGCCCAAGTGGAAACTGCCGGTCAGGGCGTACCCCATCGCCGAGCCCACCAGCACGGGGGCGGCGCTGGCCCCCAGATATTGGGGTCGGGAGGCCAGAAGGATCACGCTCAAATGACCGGGCAACGCCTGGATTCTCATGACGGTCTTTCCCACGACAATTGTATCTTGATACCGGCAGGAGACCCGATTGTATCTACCCCGGCGTTGATGTCAATGGCTGCAGAAGTCGTTCGGCTCCTGCCACGCTGGCAGAACCGTCAGATCCGCCTGCAATTTTGCCAGATGCCCGTGAAGGAGGATTGCTTTCATAAGTTTTGTTCAAATAACTGCTTATGAAATGGTTGTGGCCGACCGGCTCAGTGGCACGGCATTTGCAATATTCCCTCGACACGGTGTATCTATGGCGACTCAGTGGTCACAAGTCGGTGAGGTGAACGTGCTGGCCAGTGCGGCGGACTGGGCCTGGCCGGAGGCGGTGCGTAACATCTTCAAGCCTCGCGGCGTGAACCTGCTGATGGCCGAGAACGCCGGGGAGTTTGTCAACATCATCGCAACGACCCGGATTCATACGGCTATCGTCGATGCTGATTCGCAGCGGTTCAACGGGTTGACCACGGTGAAGATCATTCGCAGGGATTACCCACTGGTGCCGTGCATCGTTCTGACGCACAAGGCCGACAAGGAGCTTTTGGGCAAGGCCCTGCAGTTGGATGCCGTCGGGGTGATCGCCAAGCCGGTGGATATGGACATTCTGCAGCAGTTGCTCAACCGCGTGTTCCTCAAGCGGTACAACAGCGACTTGTTCGCACGATGAAGGCAAGGCAGAAGTGGAGTTTTGGAAAATGGACAATCAGGCCTGGTTCGGGAAGGATCGTCCATTTTCCAAAATCGCATAGGCGTAAGTGAGTGATACCGTAGACCAATGGAAAGGAGCAAGGACACATGAAGATTCGACCTTTGGGAGATAAGGTGCTTGTAGAGCGCGTCGAAGCGGAGGCGAAAACGGCCGGCGGGATCGTGCTGCCGGACACCGCCAAGGAGAAACCCCAACGCGGCAACGTGGTCAGCGTCGGGGAGGGCAAGATGCTCGAAGACGGCACCCGCAGGCCCGTCCAGGTCAAGAAGGGCGACCTGGTGCTTTTCACCAGCTATGCCGGCAGCGAAATCAAGGTCGACGGCAAAGAGTACCTGATTATGGACGAGTCGGACATCATGGCGGTGATCGAGAAGTAAGACCCAAAGAACTGTGAAGTTTGAAGTGTGAAGTTTCAAGGGGAAGAAGAGAGGTGCCCGGCGTTTGTGACCTGTGGAGGGAGAGGCCAAAGTGACCGAGATCTCAAGAATGCTTCAAAGGTTGATCGCGAGCCTCAGAAAGGTGACAAGCGATGCGGTCGCTCTGACTTGAAGCCTGAAACTTCAAACTCAAGAAAGAAGGAGTACTGAAAACATGGCAGCTAAGAAAATCGCTTTCGGAACCGACGCCCGTGCAGCGATCCGGGACGGCGTGAAGAAGTTGGCCGCCGCCGTCAAAGTGACTTTGGGTCCGGCGGGTCGGGTCGTGATCCTGGAGAAATCTTTCGGTTCGCCGACCGTCACCAAAGACGGCGTAACCGTCGCGAAGGAAATCGAGCTCGAAGACGCGTATGAGAACATGGGCGCGCAGATGGTCAAGGAAGTGGCTTCCAAGACCTCGACCGTCGCCGGCGACGGCACCACCACCGCCACCATCCTGGCCGAGGCCATCTTCGAGGAGGGGCTCAAAAACATCACCGCCGGCGCCAACGCGATGCAGGTCAAGAGGGGCATTGATCTGGCCGTCGAGGCGATCGTCGACGAGTTGCACAAGATGAGCACTCCGGTCGAATCCAGCAAGCAGATCGAGCAGGTCGCCGTGTGCTCGGCCAACCAGGACTTGGAGATCGGCAAGAAGCTGGCCGAGGCCATGGACAAGGTCGGCAAGGACGGCGTCATCACCGTCGACGAAGGCCAATCGCTTCAGACCGAGGTCGAGCTGGTCGAAGGGATGCAGTTCGACAAGGGGTACCTCAGCCCGCACTTCGTGAACAACCTCGAGAACATGTCCGTCGTGCTGGACAAGCCGTACATTCTGGTCCATGAGAAGAAGATCAGCTCGGTCAAGAGCCTCGTGCCCCTGCTGGAGAAGGTGGCCAAGCAAGGCCGGCCGTTGCTGATCATCGCCGAGGATGTCGAGGGCGAGGCCCTGGCGACCCTCGTGGTGAACAAGCTTCGCGGCGTGCTGCAGGTGGCCGCGGTCAAGGCCCCCGGCTTCGGCGATCGCCGCAAGGCCCTGCTCAGCGACATCGCCGTGCTGACCGGTGCCGAGCCGATCTTTGAGGATCTCGGCCTGGAACTTGAGCACGTCGAGCTTCGACAGCTCGGTCAGGCCAAGCAGGTCACCGTCGACAAGGACAGCACCACAATCATCGAAGGCGCCGGAAAGACCGAGGCGATCAAGGGCCGGATCGAGCAGATCAAGGCCGAAATCGAAAAGTCCACCAGCGACTACGACATCGAGAAGCTCCAGGAGCGTCTGGCGAAACTGGCCGGCGGCGTCGCCAAGATCAACGTCGGCGCGGCCACCGAGGCCGAGATGAAAGAGAAGAAGGCCCGCGTCGAAGACGCGCTGCACGCCTGCCGGGCCGCAGTGGAGGAAGGCATCCTTCCCGGCGGTGGCGTCGCCATGTTGCGTTGCCTGCCGGCGCTGGACAAGATCAAGGCCAAGGGCGACGAGCAGATCGGTGTGGACATCGTCCGTCGTGCGGTTCTGGCCCCGATCAAGCAGATCGCGCAGAACGCCGGCTTGGACGGCTCGATCGTCGCGCAGAAGGTCATCGAGAGCAAAGAGAAGAACTTCGGCTACGACGTGATCAGCAAGCAGTACGGCGACATGGTCAAGTTCGGCGTGATCGTCCCGACGAAGGTCGAGCGGACCGCCCTGCAGAACGGCGCCTCGATCGCGTCGCTGCTGCTGACGACCGACGCGATCGTCAGCGAGATCCCCGAGAAGAAAGAGAAACCCGGGATGCCTCCCGGCGGCGGAATGTACTGACAGGCGGGTAGTTCAACGCTTAGAATGAATCGACGACGGGTCCCGGCTCCACGGGACCCGTCGTATTTTTGAAAGGGTCAAGTTTGCAGTTTCAAGGGGGCAGCAAGAGAACTGGGCGCCCGACGCGGCCACCTTCAAACTTCCCGCTTGAAACTTGAAACTTCCTTGGGAGGGACGTGCGATGCCTTTACGCTTCTATACGAATATGATATCGCAGGCCTCACGGAGCATGGCGTCGGGGATCCTGGTCGTTGGTCTGCTGCTGATCGGCTTCGGCTTGCTGATCTTCGTGCTGCGGGATTTGTTCGCGTTCCTGGCCGCGGCGTTGTTCTTTGTCGCCGGCGCAGGCTGCATCGCTTTTGCCGCCAAGGTTTTTTGGATGCAGTGGCGTCTGGACCGATTCCCGTCGTCCCACGACGAGGACATCGGACGGATCAATGTCCGCATCCGCACCGGGGACCGCGACGAGTTCTGACCTCCCTCCGGCGGGCGAGGCTCTATCGGTCGGACCAGTCGTCCCATGTCATGCGGGATAAGCGCCGGTAGATCAAACTGCCCAGGACGACGGCGCCGCCAAACAGGAGCAGGCCCAGGGTCGTCTGCCCGAAGATGAGATTGCCTACGCTGAACAGGCACAGCATCACGCATGCCACGCCCGCCAACCAATCGATCAGCAGCGCCCAATACCCGCGGTCGCTCTTGACGTCAGGCAAGCGGTCGGCGATCGGTTTCCACAGGAAGCCGCCCGGGTGGACCCGTCGATAGAAGGCCAGCAGCACTTCCTCGGAGGTCGGACGGGTCATGAATGTCACGGCCAACCAAGCGACCGTCGAACCGGCTACGATGATCAGCAGCGACTCGGGAAACTCCACTTTCAGTACGGATTTGACGATCGGGTAAATGGCGAACGGCGCGACCAGCGCCGTGATCTCCGACCAGGCGTTGATTCGCCACCAGAACCAGCGCAGGATCAGGACCAGTCCGATCCCGGCGGAGCACTCGAGGATGAACTGCCAGGCGCCGGTGATCGTTTCGAGCTTGGCCGTCACGACCAGGGACAGGAGCATCAATGCCACCGTCGTGACGCGTGAGACGCCGACGTAGTACTTTTCATCGGCCCCCGGCCGGAGGAAAGGGCGATACAGGTCGTTGACGATGTAGGAGCAGCCCCAGTTGAGCTGCGTGGCGATGGTGGACATGTACGCCGCGAGGAAGGCCGCCAGCATCAGGCCGATCAAACCGGCCGGCATGACCTGGCCTACCATCATGACGAATCCCGCGCCCTTTTGGCTGGCCTCGAGGTCGGGGAACATCACCAGCGAGCACAACGCGACGATCACCCAAGGCCAGGGCCGGACCGCATAGTGTGCGACGTTGAACCACAGGGTCGCCAGTAGCGCGTGCTTCTCGTTCTTGGCCGACATCATGCGTTGGGCGACGTAGCCGCCACCGCCGGGCTCGTTGCCGGGGTACCAACTGGCCCACCATTGGACGCCCAGATACGTCACGAAGGCCAGCACGGTCATTCGAAGCAGGCCGCCTGACCCTTCGGCGGCGGGCCCTGTCCCCTGGATCTCGGGTGTGAACTGGAACACCCATTCCGGCAGCTTGGCCTTGAGTCCTGCGATTCCGCCGATCACCGGGTGTCTGACCGCCAGCACCGCCAGGACGACGCACGCGGTTATTGCCAGGACGAACTGGAAGGCGTCGGTAACCGAGACGCCCCACAGGCCGGACAGCGCGGAATAGCCGGCGACCAGCAGCATGAGGAACCCGACCAGCAGCAGATGCGAGGTGAAATGGAAGCCGAGCAGGTCGACCGAGTGGCTGCCGAAGAACTCCAGACGCGGGAAGATCACCGTGAGGATCTTGACCATCGCCAGGTTCACCCAGCCCATGACGATGATGTTCATGAAGATGCCGATGTAGACGGCGCGAAAGCCCCGCAGGAGCGAGCCCCCGACCCCGCCGTAGCGGATGGCGACGAACTCGCAGTCGGTGAGGATGCCCGCCCGCCGCCACAGGCGCGCGAAGAAGAACGCGGCCAGGACGCCGCCGAAAACCATGTTCCACCAGAGCCAGTTGCCCGCGATGCCGTTCTTGGCGACCAGTTCGGTGACCGCCAACGGCGTGTCGGCGGCGAAGGTCGTCGCGACCATGCTGGTGCCCGCCAGCCACCAGGGCAGCGCGCGACCGCTGAGGAAGAACTCCCCGGTGCTCTTGCCCGCCCGTCGGGAGTACGCCAGCCCGATGGCCAGGCTCACGACGAAGTACAACGCAATGACGATCCAGTCGATGGCGGTCAGTGTCATAGGTGTCTCCACGGAACACGGGATCTGATGCCTTCAACGCGTCTGCCATGCTACCGGGTGACCCCAGGGCGTGCAAGGTGGATCTCTTCGTTCACTATTGGGATGGGACGGCATCCGAGTCGGCGGGGATTTTGTCGTCCTCCCGGGCGGCTTGGGAAGTCTCGTATCCGACCAGATTTTCCAGGGGAATCAGGATCGCTTCGGGGGAATCCGCCGCGTAGAATCGCCGGCCGGTGCGGGTGCCCACGAACTTGTATGTCCCCGGCGGGACCTCGCGCACCCAACTGAAGGCCGGCGGGGCTTTCGCCTCCGGGGGGACGTGTCGAGGCACGACGCCGGGCGGCAACACGCCATAGGTTTCCGCTGCGTTGGGGAACAACCGGGCCAGGTCCGCGGCATGGGGAGCCCTGCCGGCCCCTCGCCACATGCTGACGACATGCGGAGCCAGCCACAGAGCCCCTGCGACAAAAATTAGGACCGTCGCCATCGCGAACATAGCCAACCGTCTTTTCCCCACGGTGTCGCGGACTCGTTGAGAGATTCGCGACGTCAGCGAGAACTGCGCGCGGGAAGCCAGCAAGGCCTGAAGAGAGCCTGTCCCGGTCAAGCTTAGGATTCCCGAATCCTCGGGCTGGGCGGCGATCGCCTCGGCGCGAAGGGCGGCAGCGACATCGGCCGCCGACGGGCGGTCCGCGGGGTTCTTGGCGAGGGTCCTGGTCACCAGAGCCGCCAGGCTGGCGGGACACGCCGGCAACAGGGTCCGGATATCGGGGACAGGCTCATGCAGGTGCTTGTGCAGAAGTTCTTTGAGGTTTTGCGCCGCATAGGGCATCTTTCCGGTCAGGGCGAAAAAGAGTGTCCCTCCGAGACTGTAGACGTCGATGGCGGGCGTTTGCCGGCGATTGAGGATTACTTCCGGCGCCATGAACGCCGGCGAGCCCACCGCCTTGCGCGTGAAGTCGAAAGGATCGTTGGGGTCGTCCAGGCGGACAAGGCCGAAGTCCGTGAGTTTACAGCGTCCCTGACGGGTCAGCATGAGGTTGGCGGGCTTCACGTCGCGGTGCACGATGCCGAGCTGGTGCGCCGCGGCCAACCCCGCAGCGGCGTCGGCGATCAGGCTGCACGCGCGGGGGATGGACAAGGGCCCGGCGGCCTTGACCACCTGTTTGAGATTGCCCGCATCAAGGAGTTCCATGGCGATGTACCACCACCCCTCATGCTGGTTGATCTCGTACACCTGCACCACGTTGGGATGTTCGATCTGGGCAGCCGCTCGGGCCTCGCGAAGGAATTGCTCGACGTGGCCTTTGTTGTCCACGCCGGGCAGACGTTTGCATAGGATCTTCAGCGCGACGATCCGATGGAGGTTGATGTCCTGGGCCTGGATGACGCGGCCCATGTTGCCTTCGCCGATCAGTCGAAGAAGGCGGAAATGCCCCAGCACTTTTCCGACCCAGGCGGGTTGCTTGGGAACTTCCCGGGAGGGAGACGCCGTCGTTTCGACCGGAACGATCTCCGTTTCGTCCCCGACGAGTTGTCCTTCCGTATCCGAGACAAGGCTCGCCTCGAATTCGGATTCGTCGGGAGCTGCGGAATCCTGGTTGTGCCGCTCATCGCTCATGGCGTTGCTCTCGCGGCGCGCGCGGGCTCCAGTCCTGTGAAATAGATGATCGAAATCACGCTCTGCTGCTGCTGGTCGCGGCCCTCGCTCACATCCCCTTCGTCGGTGCCCACGGCGATAAAGGGGGTCGAACCCAAACGACAGATCGCCTCCACTTTCATGTCCGGCAGTCGGGCGAAGAGGAGGGCTTTCTCCGTCTTGCGCCCGCTCCACCAGAACAAGGCGCTGTCCAGCGTGTTGGGCGGGAACGGTTCATCCTCATTGAGTCGGGGACCGTTGCTTCGGGCCGCGGCGATGAGATACCCCTGCGTCAAGGGATCCCAGCACAGATCGCTGACCCCCCGTCCGGATAGATCGAGAGTGAACATGTCCTCGACGCGTATTTCGCGGGGATCGGCGCGATCGAAGGCTTCCGGCACGCCGCGCACGACGATGAAGATGGCGCGGTCCTCCAACAAGGGATTGCGCATCCCCAACAGCAGCGTCGAACCGCCGGGCGTGAACGCCATCCCCTCGACGTTGCCCCAGCGATAGGTGTTTTTGTCGAGTCCGCGAAAATCCACATTGAACGTCCGGTACGGCTCGACGCCCACCGTCTTGAAATAGCCTCCGATGATTTCTCGCAGCGTCGCGGCGCTGAGCACCACGGGCCGCTGGATCGCCAGGGTCCTGGTGTCCGTGACTTCGAACCGAAGCATGTGCCGGCGTTTCGGCAACGGCTGTTCGAAGGGGTCGTTGCTCAGCGAGCACATCGCATAAATCACCGGGTGGCCGTCCGGACCTCGGGTCGCAGTGAGGCATTCGGCATCTTCCAGGAGTTGCTGCTCATTGCGCACCACCAAATGAACCACCGGATCTCCGAGAGTCATGTGGTCCGGATCGATCGGGCAACTGAACACGACATGGCCATGGCGGTCGCTGAGAATCAGCAGATGGCCGGGAATCCAGGCCAAGCCGCTGCATTCGAGCGCCTTGGGTTCCAGTTGTTGATTGGAGACCGGCATGCGAACCGCAAGTTCCCGCTGCGCCACCACGGGCGGTTCGACGACGCCAAAACGGATCTGGGCAACCTCGACGCCTGAGCGGGGAAATTCGTCCGATGCCGCGCTGCCGGATCCGATCAGGACCAAAGATACCGACAAAACACAACCCCACAATCGCATGTGCCAGAGTCGGCCAACCATAAGGCACCATTGCTTTTGGGAACCGGATGCCACCGGTCCGACGAGTTTGCTGCATCCGCCCCCCGCATCGGCTTCATACGCGCCCACCCGGCATTCGGTTCACTCTACGTTCCATCATACTGCACGCCGTGATCGACGTCAAACCGAACCCGAGAAACCGACCGGCCGCGCCGGGATGAACAGGAGGGGGATATGCCCCTGCAATTCGCGGGCTTTGACGAACGCTTTTCGATCTTCTATGATGGGGGTGTGGGCGTTTCATTGAGGATTTCCTGATGCTGCAAGGATTGGTGGCTGTTGTTGTGTTCTTGACGTTGGTCGTGCTGGCGCTGGTGGGCTGGCTGGTCGTTTCCATCTCCGCCGCTCGGCGGGAGGCGGCTGGGCAGGCTTCGGGGATCGCTCTGCTCCAACAGCAGCTGGATGCCCTCAAGGCTGCGCAGGATCGGACTTCCCAGACGCTCAGCGGCTCGTTGCAGGCAGGGCAGAGCACGCTGGCCCAGAGTCTCCAGTCGAATCAGCAGATCCTCCAGCAACTCAATGCCCAGATCGGCGAGTTGCAGGGCACGAACAAGCAGATGCTCCGCCTCGGCGCCGACGTCAAGCGGCTCCAGGACATTCTCACCAGCCCCAAGCTCCGCGGCCAGATCGGCGAATGGTCGCTGGAGAACCTGCTGGCCCAGACGCTGCCCCAGGGCAGCTACCGTTGCCAGCACGCGTTTAAAGACGGCCGGATCGTCGATGCCCTGGTGCAGATGGCGGGCTTTGCCGTCGGGATCGACGCGAAGTTCCCGCTGCCGAGCTTCGAGCGGATCGTCAGCGGCTCGGACGAGGCCGAGCGACCCAAACTCCGCCGGCAGTTCTTCCGCGACGTGATGGCCCACGTGGACAAGATCGCGGGCGACTACATCCGACCGGTCGAGGGCACGCTCGACTTCGCGCTGATGTACATCCCCGCGGAGAACGTCTACTACGAAACGGTCATCCAGTGCGAAGGCGACTCGCAGAACCTCCTGGCCTACTGCTTAGAAAAGAAGGTGATCCCGGTCTCGCCGAACCTGCTGTACGCGTACCTGATGACGGTGGCGATGGGCCTTCACGGCCTGCAGATCGAGCAGAAGGCCGCGGAGATCCGCCGCAACCTGGGCCGGCTCAACAGCTCTTTCGCGGAGTTCGTCACCTCCTGGGACACCCTCGGTACGCACCTCCGCAACGCCTGGGGCAAGTACGACGACGGCCAAAAACGCCTCGACCGCCTCGGCCTGCAACTGACCCAGATCCAGGAAGAGACCCGTATCGAAGATAGCCCGACGCCATAGGCAGAACTGTCAGTACGGGTACGAGAACTTGAGAGGTTCGGCGAAATCAGCTATCATGGATTGATCGTGCCTGGAGCTTGAGCCCAAAGCGACCTAGGGAATATTGCAGCAAATGCGATGGTTAATGGTTTTATCGGCTCTCGGGTGTGGGTGTCCATATGGGGGCCTGAACTCCAGGGAGAAAAGAGCGTATTTGTACTTGACAAAAGCACGTGGATATCCGATAATTTTGTTGCAGTTGGGAGAGCCGCAGAGCGGTTCGCCGGACAATGTCCGCCTGGCTGCTTTTTTCTTGCGCGGGGCTATGTACCTGTTGTATCTGGATGATTCCGGCTCAGCAGCTAATGCAAATGAGGACTACTTGGTCCTTGGCGGGGTGGCGGTCTATGAAGCACAAGCTAACTGGTTCACGCAGGAGCTGGATAAGCTTGCAGAAACGATAGATGCAGCGAATCCACACGGTGTGGAATTCCATGCATCCGAGATATTCTCGCGTCGAGCAGGGCCATGGAAGGGCATGACGAAGGCAGAAGCTCAGGGTGTCATACTGGGTGTTCTCGATGTGTTGAGGCGCTCCTACCAGTCGGCTGCTGCATTTGCATGTGCCATCCACAAGCCTTCGTATCCAAACCGTGATCCCGTGGAGCTGGCTTTTGAGGACCTTTGCAGTCGTTTTGACATGTATCTTCAGCGCCTCAGAGGCACCGGGGACCGTCAGCGAGGGATTCTGATTCTCGATGAATCTGCTCATGAAACCACGCTCCAGAAGATGGCGAGAGAATTCCGAACGCTGGGTACGCGATGGGGGATCATTCGCAACATGGCCGAAACACCCCTTTTTGTGGGCTCAACTGCCTCACGCCTCGTGCAACTCGCGGACCATGTAGCCTATGCCGTGTTTCGAAGATACAACGCATGTGATACCAAGTACTTAGATGTCATCGCCTCCAAGTTCGACTCGGCCAACGGTATTGTCCACGGTCTGGCCCACAAGCAGACTATCAATCCTGAGTGTATGTGCATTGCCTGTCTGAGCAGACGGGCCGCGCAAGGACGAGGTGGCGATCAACGTGCCGTATCCCCTGTTGTCTCCCCACAAGACGAGAATCCGTAGGCGGCCTCCTGAGCCGAGATTATTCCGCTCAGGGTTATCCTCGCGGGAACAACCCTGAGGGGATCTCGTGCCTGGAGATGAGTTTGCGGCGGGGGGCTCGATCCCTTATAATCGCCCCCCGGCAAATGAGTCCTGAAGGAGTTTACGGCATGGCGACGAAAATCGCGGCGTTTCAGAAATGCATCAATCCCGACTGCGGGGCGCAGTTCGACTGCGTCGAGTCGATCTTCAAGTGCCCCCAGTGCGGCGATCTGCTCGATATCCAGTACAACTGGGACAAGATCCCAGTCCCCAAGAAGCTGGCCGACTTCGGCAAGCGATGGGCCACGCGGAACAAGCCCCTGGACTTCTCCGGCGTCTGGCGCTTCCGCGAGCTGCTGGACTTCTGCCCCGACGAGCACAAGATCACGATCGGCGAGGGCCAAACCATCCTCCAGCAAAACTGCGCGGTCGCCCGGCACTTGGGCATGAAGCCCGACTGCCTGTTCCTGCAGTACGAAGGGCTCAACCCCTCGGGCTCGTTCAAGGACAACGGCATGACCGCCGCCTTCAGCCACGCCAAGATGGTAGGGGCCAAGAGCTGCGCCTGCGCCTCGACCGGCAACACGTCCGCCTCGGTCGCTCTGTACGCCCAGAGTTGCGGCCTCAAGTGCACCGTCTTCATCGGCTCCGGCCGGATTGCCTTCGGCAAGCTCAGCCAGGCCATGGACTACGGCGCCCAAACCGTCCAGATCCAGGGCGACTTCGACGATTGCATGAAGCAGGTCCAGGACGTCTGCACCGAGCTGGGGCTTTACTTGCTCAACTCGCTCAACCCCTTCCGGCTCGAAGGCCAGAAGACCATCATGTTCCGGATCATCGAGGCCCTCGGCTGGCAGGTCCCCGACTGGATCGTTGTCCCCGGCGGCAACCTGGGCAACTCCAGCTCTTTCGGCAAGGCCTTCGACGAGCTCAAGCAGCTCGGCCTGATCGACCGCGTCCCTCGCATGGCGATCATCAACGCCACCGGCGCCGACACGCTTCGGGACCTAGTCAACAACAAGAAGCTCGTCTGGAACGGCGGCCACGTGAACCAGAAGATCATCGACGATTATTACGCGGACCTCACGGCCCGCCATTTCTCGCCGCACACCTGCGCCTCGGCGATCGAGATCAGCCGGCCGGTGAACCTCAAGAAGTGCCTCCGCGCGATCGACGTCACGCAGGGCATCGTCCGCGCTGTGACGGATCAAGAGATCTGCGACGCCAAGGCCCTGATCGGCAAGTTCGGCCTGGGCTGCGAGCCCGCCTCCGCGGCGACCGTCGCAGGCTTGGCTCACCTGCTTGCGGACGGCACCATTGCCAAGGACGCCCGTGTCGCCTGCATCCTGACCGGCCACACACTCAAGGACCCCAACGTCACCGTCAACTATCACAAGGACCGCCAGGGCCCCTTCAGCAACCCGCCCATCGAGGCCCCGAACGACCTCCAGGAGATTATCAAGCTTATCCGGTAGGGTGGGTGTTGACTTTCGCGGTGAAGATCATCTCGGCAACGCCCAACCATCGCGCGGCCGCATCGGATGTAATGCTTTCATCGCCGGCGCAACGTCGTTTGCAGAATGGCCAGATCACCCGAAACGGTAGTGCTTACGCACGGCCTTCTCGACGCTCCAAACGCAGTCGAGGTCCTGGGGGAAGACGACTAGGTCGCCCGGCCCGAAGCTGACGGAATCCTTGCCGTCGGAGACGGTGACCGCGCCCTCCAGGATCAGGCAGGTCTCCCGCTCGGTGTACGACCAGTCGAAAGTGCTGGGCTCGCACGTCCAGATCGGCCAGCTCTTGCACCGCGTCAGTTCTTCCTGCGTCGGTTTTCGCACGACGATGTCCTTTGCCGTTGGCATATCCACGTACCCCTTGAACCGTTCCATGCAACCAGATGCTCACGCAATCCCCGCATTATACCGGGTCTTTCACAGGTCGGTAGCGTGCGGGTCCATTTTTTTTGTCCGCAGCGGGCTCGATCCGATATACTCATGGTTTTTCCGCCTTTGGGTTGTCTGGAGATATAGAACGCATGGAGCCTCTCTGGTTGGACGAGCTCAAACGCTGGTTTGACGCCTACACGAACGGTTTCTTCGGTTCCGACGAATACGTGAACCGGCACCTTCGTCTCAAGCAGGAGCACACGGGCCGGACTGGCGAGCAGATTTTGTATCTGGCCGAGCGACTCGGTCTCGACGCCAATCAGACGCGAATCGCAGAGGCGGTCGCTTTGCTGCATGACATCGGGCGGTTCCCTCAATTCGCCAGGTATCGCACGTACAACGACCTTCGCAGCGTGAACCACTGCTGCCTGGGCGTCGAAGTCCTGCATCAGGAACGGGTCCTGGAGTCGCTGCCTCCTCAGGAAAGAGAGTGGATCCGCATCGCGGTCGCCCATCATGGCCGCAAGACCTTGCCGACCGACCTGGACGACGAGACGCTCCTGTACCTCAAGCTGATCCGCGACGCGGACAAGTTGGACATCCTGCGGATTGTGACCGAGATCTACCGTCGCGACAAGGACGAACCCCAGAAGAACTCGTTTGAGATCGAGTTGCCCGACGAGCCCTCGATGACGCCGGAGGTGGTGGAGGCGGTCCTGGCAGGTCAGCTCATCGACTACAGGTGCCTCCGCACGCTCAACGACATTCGCTTGTGCCAGATCGGCTGGGTCTACGACTTCAATTTCGCCGCCAGCCTGGAGCGGCTCCAGAGGTGTAACTGGCTCGATGAATTGTTCTCCTACCTCCCCCAGGGCGAGCAGGTGCAGTCTCTCCGTCGCAAGGTCTTCGACTACATCGCGTCCCGGCTGACCGATCCCGTCTAGAACCTCAGTCTGAACTTCATCCAGAAGTTGTGCTGTTCGATGTCGGAGGAGTACTCTCCGTCGTAGGCGAAGGTCAGGGCGGTCCTTCGGCTTCGAATCACCACGGAGGTGGCCAGGGCCACTGCGGTCTCGTCCATCTCGTCTTGGACCTGCACGCGGGCGGCGCCGGGGATGGACTGCCAGATCTCGGATTCTCCGTCGGTGAGCAGTTGGTGCAGGGCGACGGAGGCGGACGGTGTGATCTGGAGCTTTTTGTATCGGTACAGGCTCTGCCAGTGCAGAGCCGCCTGCGCCCAGATGTCGTGCTCGTTCAGAGTCGAGTAGGTGGTGTCCCAGGCGGGATCGGTGGCCTCGGTGGTGTAACTTTCGCGGTGGATCCAGAGCCAGTTGGCGCCGACCTCGGGAAGGAAGACGTGCTTCTTGTGCTTGAAGGTCCGTCCGACCATGACCAGTCCGGTGCCGCCGTAGCTGTCGTAGGAGGCGGATTCGGACTCGGTCAGTCCCAGGCCGGTGAGTCCTCGGTAGTCGTGCCAGCCGCGGAAGCCGCTGAAGCCGTAGCGCAGGAGCCAGGGCCGCCATCGGGTCATGCCGCTGAAGCCGCTGGTGACGACGCCCTGGTCTTCGGTGTTGGCGCTGTAGCCGGCGCCGGTGTAGTCGATGTTGGCCTTTCCATATCCGACGTGCAGACCCAGCAGGCTGCTGTTGACGCACTGCGAGTATCCGCCGGAGACTCCGGTCATGCCTGCATTGTAGCCGAGGGGGTCGTTATCCCGTTTGATGTAGGAGTAATGGGGTTGGAGGAACGCGCCGCCGGAGCGTTGGCAGGCGGTGAGTCCCTGGGTGGTGTCGCCGGCTGCGTCGTCCTCGGTCGGGTCGTCAAGCTCGTCGGGGGCGAGCATGTCGTACATGAGGTCGGAGGTCATGTGCTGGTTGATGGCATAAGGGGCCATGCCGACCATGCGTCGTTGGACGGTGGTCGAAGCGAGGGTTTCGGCGTGCTGGGGTTGGTAGCTGAGGGAGACCCTGTCGTCTGCGGCGCTGGGGGTCCCGAGGGTGTAGTAGTGGGCAGTAAGGTCGGGGTTGACGGCGGCCACGCTGCTGAAGTTTCCGGTGACGCTGCCATTGGCGGCAACCTCGAAGAGTTGGTACTCGACGCCCAGTTGGGTGGCGCCCTGGCCGCTGGGGACGTCGGTGACGGTCAGCAGGGCGTTGTTGAGGTTCAGCGTCGCATCGTCGCCGACGAAGATGGAGGCCTGCGCGGGGTCGCCGTCGAGGGTGACGTTGTAGGTGTTGACGATCCGGGTGGTGCCGTATCCGACATACAGCTCATAGGGGCTGTCGGCAAAAACACGAATGGTTCCGGTGTTGGTCAGGTCGCTGACGTCTCCGCCCAAGTAGATGCCGTAGGCACTCGAAACGAGGGGACCGAAAGTCTGCGCTGTAACGGTGATGTCGCCGCTGTTGTAGACGTTGCCGTTGTTGACGATGCCGTAGGCCGTGGCCGCGGCGATGCCGCCGGAGAGAACGGTCCCCCCGAGGGCGGTGACGACCAGGTCGCCGGAGTTGATTACGTCCCCGCTATAGCTGTGAATGCCCTGGGCACTGGCGGAAGCCGTGGTGTTGGTCGTGCCGTCCGCGGTGCCGCCGGTGGCCAAGACGGTCAGCTCGGCGGTGTTTTCAACGCCCTCGTCCGCATAGAGGCCGAAGGCGCTGGCATGGGCGTGGGCACTGGGAGTGGCGCCGCTGGATAATGCGGTGCCTCCCGTGGCGCTGACGGTGATGGGGCCGTCGTTGATGATGTTGGCGGAGGTGTACAGGCCGTAGGCCACGCCCTGGGCGTCGGCAGAAGTGTTGTTGCTGGCGATAGCGGTGCCGCCCCAGGCGAAGACGTTGATTGCGCCGGTGTTGGTTATGATCTCGTCGGTGGAGATGCCGTAGGCAACCGCATAGGCCTGGGCCGCGAAGCCGTCGGCCTGGGCGTTGCCGCCCCGGGCCGCCACGGTGATGTTCCCGCTGTTGGCGATCTCGGCGCCGCGGTTGAGAAATCCGTAGATGCCGTGGCTGTCCACAATGGCATAGGTGGGGCTTCCATCGGAATAGGCATTGCCGCCGATGCCGTTGACGTCGATCGCGGCCTGGTTGGTCAGGGCTGCGCCGGTGCTGATGCCGTAGATGCTGAAATTGACATTGGTGTACAGACTGGAATTGATCTCGCCCAGGCCCAGCAGGTTGATGATCGTGCTGTTGGTCCAGGGGGTTGCATAGAGCCTGGCGTCGATGCCGTAGACGTCATTGCCGTCGTGCAGATTGGGGAAAGTCTGTCCCCAGGCGGTTCCCCCCCACAAACCGATGGCCAGCATTCCCACCCAGACGGATTGCCGCTGTCGGAGGACTTTCAGGGAAAACACGAGTTGTGTGACGAACCGCATTGTGTCCATCCTTTCACAGAAAAAAGCGTGATTCCTGGTTTCGGGAGAAGATGACACGATTTCTCCCACTTCATTGCTCCACGGCCATCACATCTTTATCCTCGTCTCTGGGCGGGGTTGTCAACAGAAAAGAGGCATCGATTGGGGACCGAGACGTGGCATTTGTGACGTCCGAGATAGAGGCCAGGCCGAGAGGATTGTAGAGAGCCTAGAGGACGCGGGGACGGTCGGATTCACTTGATACCACATCCACAGTATCCAACGAGTGCGAAAATGGACATGCGCTTACCTTGGAAGAAGTCCGTTCGAGACGGGGATTGCCCTCTCCGTGGTGCGGCGGCGGCATAGAATGCTGTGGATGGTTTGGTTGAGCAGGTCAAAGACAGCTCGGTTATCCGGCCAGAGGATATCGCTATGGTTCGCAATCGGCGTCTCCAGGCTGTCGAGGTATTCCGTCAAGGCCTGGGCGGTCAGCGCCGTGCGGTTGAGGGCCAGTCCGAGTCTTTCGGCATATCGGGCATTCACAATCTGCTCATATTGGCCTTGTACGGGCAACAGAAGCATTTTCTTTTTCAAGTAGAGGCACTCGCTGAGCAGGGAAAAACCCGCCGTGGTGATGATGCCCCGGCAGCTTGCCAAATCCTGCAGGAAGGACTCGGTCGAAGTCCGCTTGAACTGGCAGTTGCCGACCTGCCGAACCTCGTCGAATCCATAGACTCGAAACCTCCGGCCACGGAAGGAGTTCAACAAGGCGCCGAGTCTGTCTTTCCATGAGGTATCCGTCATGTAGATGAGGATATGGTCTCCTCGCGTCGGGCGCAGAGATTCCACGACCGGACGCACCACTGGCGGCATCAGAATCGCTTGCCTGTGTTTCACCGGAACCCGGAAGAAATTCACGATGAGGTAAGCGGCCGCTCCGAAGTAGTGGCAGCGCGTGACGATGTGGGCGCTCCACCTTGCCCCTCGCTGGCCTCGTGGGTGCTCCAGGTCGCACATCGTCAACAGGTGCTGATGATCGAGGCTGATGAAGGGCACGCCGTGCCGCCATGCCCACCAGGCGGTGAACGGTTCGAAATCCGAAATCACGAGATCGGGGCAGAACGGGTCGAAGACCGTGCGGTAGAGTTCAAGGTTCGTTCGTCGGTTCCGAAGGACCTGCGCCAGGTTCGTCGCGAGGGTCTTAATGGGAAGGAGGTTCCCATCCCGATACACGAGACTCAGACCCGCGATCTCGTGGACCTTGTTGGCGAAGTGTTTTCGCAGGTAGGAGAGCGACTTGCGGGAAGCGGCAAAAACAACGTCGTGCCCCCTGTCGATCAGGTGTTGACCGATTACGTGGGACCGGCTGCTGTGTCCGAATCCTTCGCCCGCCACGCCGTAGAGGATTCTGGCCATTCGGTCTCCTTGTCAACCCGCCACACGGGTGTGGTTGGGCTGTGGCCCGGCCGCACTCCAATCGAAGACCGCGACGTTCCCGTCGGGGGAGATCCGCAGGAAGTTGCGGTGGGAGCCGGTCCAGGAACCGCTGTTGAAATACCAGTCTTCGAAGGTCCCTGCCCTATGCGTGTGGCCCACGATGGCCACGTCGTACAAGTCTTTGGTTCGATCCTCTCCATACCGTTCGAGCATGCGACAGGTACGGACATGGCGGCTCAATCGCGTCATGGGTTCGGCAGGCATCCGGTTGTAGCAGTGCCGCAGGGCGCGATTCATCCGTCGGGTGAGTCGGTTCCATAGTTCCAACGCATGTTCGCCGATTTCCAGAAGGACATCGGTGAACACATCGTTGGAGAGAATGCACGTTCCCTGTCGGAACTCCAGGAGATAGGCCACGGCGCCGACCATCCGGCTGATGCTTCGGGTTCCGCAGGTGATCAGCGGGTCGACTTCGTGTCCGTGCATGAATTTGAATCGGGTATCGCCCACTTGGTGCATGAACGCAGGGGAGGTCCTCTCGAAGAACGGATGGGGCAGATCGTCGGCACCGATGAAGGACGCGAGGTCCTGATGTGATTGCCGGGCACGTATACGGTGTCCATCCTGGCAAGACGGTCGAGCAGGTCCCGGCGGCGGGCAACGATGTTGTCCAGCGGGTAGCGAAGCAGTTCAAAGACGTCGCCCAGGAGGACCAATTGCCCTCTCTGGTCGGCGACATAGGCAAGGAACTGGTCGAACATTGTCTCGCGATTGCCTTGCCGCAGGTTGTCTTTGGGGGATCGATCCCCCATGTGCAGGTCGCTGACGACAAACACTGGCTTGTTCGACTCGTCGATGGGCTTATCCCTTCCTTTTCATACTGCTGACGCTTGTTCTCTCACGGATCACCCTATACCATAGTATCGGATGAGGACGTTAGCCTTGCATGTGGAGGGCATTAGTTTTGGATGAATTGTGCGACACATCGCGTTCACCCGAGATGCGGAAAAATCTTCTTCTTAACGGATTTTCAGCCTGACTCTAATCTGCCCCTAACGCAGCCGTGCCACAATTACCCCAGCAGGCTTTGGGAATCTCTAAAAGTCGCCCAAGAGCCAAGAGGTAACCCCGGCGTGGTTTTTCAACATTGTGTGTCGGCAGTGTCGCCGCCACAGTCGATTCTTGACCGAATTCTGGAGGAATGGAACCATGAGAAAGATCGCAGTGGTCGCCCTGATGGGCATGGTTGCGGCCGGGGTGGCCGGCGCAGCCGACGTCAACGTGACGGAAAACATCGTCAAATCGGGAACCTGGACCGCGGACAACGTTTATCACCTCAAGGCCGTCGTCTACATCGAACCCGGCGCGAGCCTGACCATCGAGCCCGGCACGATCATCCGCGGCACGCCGGAGAGCGCTCTGATCGTCGCCAAGGGCGCCAAGATCTTCGCCAACGGCCGCAAGAACGCCCCCATCATCATGACCTCCGAGCAGGACGACCTGAAGACCTATCGCGCGGTCTGCGAGGAGTGGGGCAACCTGACGATTCTCGGCAACGCCCTGATCTCGGCAACGCTCGACAAACAGGGCACCGGTCAGCCGGACGGCACGGATACCGCGCAGATGGAGGGCCTGGCCGCTCGATTCGCCGGCGACACGCTACCCCTCTACGGCGGCAACGACGACGATGACGACAGCGGTGTCATCCGCTACGTGTCGTTGCGTTACGGCGGCAAGGTGCTCAGCATGGCCAACGAACTGAATGGCCTGTCGATCGGCGGCGTCGGTCGTGCGACAGAGATCGAGTACCTCGAAATCATGAACAACGTCGATGACGGCATCGAGATCTGGGGCGGCACGGTCAACCTGAAGTATGTCAGTGTCTGGAACGTCGGCGACGACAGCTTCGACGTTGACCAGGGCTGGCGCGGCAAGGCCCAGTTCGGCCTGATCGTACAAGGCTACTGCGGCACCAAGAGCCAGGGCTCCGGTATCGCCGACAACTGCTTCGAGATGGACGGCGCCGAGTCGGCCACCGCTCAGCCGTTCGGGGCCGCCAGTATCTATAACTTCACGGTCATTGGTCAGCCCTACGACGGGGATCATGCCACCGCCTGGCGAGACAACATGCGGGCCCAGTTCGGCAACTGCATCTTCATGGACATCGGCGAGTACCTGATCCGCGATGAAGGTACCGCCGGCGACGGCGGCGGTTACGGCTCGGCGGGCGTTCCGACCCTGCTGTCGCTGTTCAGCACCCCGTACGACAGCTACCCGACCAACACGGTGGGCGTGGATCCCAAGGTCCTGTATCCGAACTTCACGTCGGGGAACTGGTGCCAGTTCACGGATTGCGTGTTCTTCCGGAACTTCGAGACCGCCACGCTGAACACCTTCGGCGTCATGGCGCCGGCCTACCGCAATAAGATCGAAGACAACATCGCCAAGATGCCCATTCAGAATCTTGTCCGCAGCGCGCCGGTGCAGGTCGGCGGCAAGGTCATGGCGCAGGTGACGAAGCTCAATCCGCTGCCCGCATACGAGGCTCTCACGGCCGGCGGCACCGCTCCGGACGATGGGTTCTTCAGCCCGGTTGCGTATAAGGGCGCGTTCGGAGGTTATAACTGGCTGAAAGGCTGGAGCGCGGCCGACGCCTATGGCCTGCTGGACTGAGGAGGATGTGCCCACCACAAACCCAGCGCGCGATTAGCCTCTAATCCGGGTGGAAGTGTGGCATACAACAATGAGCCGATGGCGGCCAGACGTATCCGCTGCCATCGGCTTTGTTTTTGGGGCAACAAAGAAGTATAACCACGTCAAATTAACCTGATTTTAACACACCGTTAACATTTTGCGACTATAATAACCACAGGTCTGTTCCTGTTTCGCAGGTGGTTGGGCTTGCAGAGAAGGCAGTGAGGGTATTGTGACGATTCGATGGCATTTCTCATGTGTATTCGTGGGCCTGACGCTGGGTGTTGTGCTTGCCGGTTGCGACCGACGCGACAACCAGGCGGTTTCCCTGGCTGATTCTCCTTTGGAGGCCTATCAACGTGAGTTGCTGGAGATCGCCTTCAAGGCGGCCTGCGCGATTCCGAGCGATCCCCATCTCAAGAGCCGATCCCAGGCGCAGGCGGGGGTCGTGACCGCTTGCCTCGCATTGAATCAGCCGCAGCGAGCACTGGGCTACATCGAACGAATCGACGACTGGCGGCGAGGCACGGCCTACGCGGATCTGGCCATGCATTGCCTGCAGCGTGGGTTCAAGACCAATGTCGAGGCCTATCTGGGTCGCGCACTGAAGATTGCTGAAGGCGCCGCGGACTGGCGGAAAGACCGGATCGTGGGCCAGGTGGCCGTCGTGCGGGCGATGAGTGGCCCGGTGACTGACTTCAATGCGGAGATGGCAACTCTGGCGAAGATGGTCTCCAGCCAACAGTTTGATGCCTTGAAAGAGGCATTGGGGACGTATGTTCGTATTTTCAATCGGGTCTATTCCGACATCGAGCGACGCACACAGGTCGAGCAGTGCATCCGTGCCTCGTGGGATAAGACGCCGGGGTTCGTGCGACTCGGCCTGCTGATGGATATGATCGAGCACTGTCTGGCTCATTCCGATCGGACGAAGGCTTTGGACTTGGTCAAGGAAGCCCGTGAGATCGCCGATTCCGCAAGTTGGCAGCCCACCATTGAGATTCCCCTTAAGGCCAAGCTGGCTCGGTTGCGGTTTCTCGCGGGCGACCCGGAACGGGCGAAGGAGGAGGCCAAGGAGGCCTTGGAGTCTTTCGAGGCCAAGCGGGATCGGATCGCGAACGTCTATCGAGCCCAGACACTTCGCCCGATTGCCGAAGCGTACCGAGCGATGGACGAGCCGGATCGTGCGTGTGATCTTTACGTGCGGGCGTTGGAGGCAGGGATGGAGAACCCCAATTCGAGGCCGAGAGCCGAGGATCTGGCGGCAACGTGTTGTTCGATGGCTGTGCACGGCACAGAGCCCAGTCCGGCGTTGCTCGGTCGGATCCGTGAGATTCTGGATGGTTTGGGTGATCCGTGGTGACAAGTCGATTGCGTACAGTCATCGTGTCGAGCATGACGCTGTGGTTCTGTCTGTCGCCTGTCCTTCGAGGTCAGGAAGTCGGCGGTATTCGCGGCGTGGTGTACGATAAGGATTTCGGGGTCCCGCTGGCTGGGGCCCAAGTCCAAATCGCCGAAACAGGCGACAAAAGAACGACCGACAGCGAGGGGCACTACGTTTTCGAGAAAGTGGCCCCGGGCACTTATACGCTGATCGTCTCCAAGGAAGGATATGCCCGACAGATCCTGGCCAACAACGTGGTGGTCGCGGGACGGATGACCGAGGTGGACGCGTCTGTGGCCGGAGAATTCCTCGAAATGGAGGAATTTGTCGCCGAGAACCAGGAATTGGGCGGCGGGACGGAGATTGGGTTGCTGAACCTACGGATGGAGAGCCCTTCGATCCTGGACTCTGTCAGCTCCGATATGATGACCCGGGCGGGCGCCAGCGACGCAGGCGCAGCGTTGAGATTGGTCTCCGGAGCGACGGTCGAAGACGGCAAATACGCGGTGGTTCGCGGCTTGCCCGACCGGTACGTCAATTCCCAGTTGAATGGAGTGCGTCTGCCCACCGCGGATGAGGACAAACGCGCCGTCCAACTCGACCAATTCCCCGCGGCCTTGATCGAGAGCATCCAAGTCAGCAAAACCTTCACGCCGGACCAGCAGGGCGACGCCTCCGGCGGAGCGGTGAACCTGGTTCTCAAAGGGGTCCCGGACCAGCGGATTCTCAAGGTCAAGGTGGGCACGGAATACAACACGCGGGCGCCGTGGGGCGGCGATTTCCTCAGCTATGACGGCGGCGGCGTGAACTTTCTGGGCCGGGACGACAGGGAGATCCCCGACAACGGGATCTTCGGAGGCACCATGGGGGTCTCCGAGGACGACGCTCCCATCAACTACAATTGGTCCGTGACCGCCGGCGGTAAACGCGATCTCGACAACGGCGTTCGGATCGGTGCGTTCACAAGCATGTACTACAAGCGGGACAGTTCCTATTACGATGACGGGATCCATGACATCTACGAAGCGCGACTGGCCGGCGGTTCCTACCGGATGCAGCCGTTCGAACAATATGGATATACGAGCCTGTATGACGTGACCGCAGGAGTGGATTCCGTGCACTGGGGGGTCCTGGGGGTCGTCGGCGCGGAGATCGAGAATCACGCGTTGTCCCTGCTCTACATGCAGACGCAAGTCACCGAAGACAAAGCCACTCTCATGGAGGACACACGAGGCAGCCTGTACCGAGACACGCTGGGCATCTCCGCTCCCTATCACCGCAATGAAACGCTGGAGTATACGGAGCGGTCGCAGTCGACGGTGCAGTTGAAAGGCCGGCACACCCTCGAAGTTCCCGAATATCCCCTCTGGCGTCTGGGGCGAACCCTCAATCCGGAGATTGACTGGACTTTGTCGCACAGCCAGGCACAGATGGATCAACCCGACAAACGAGCCTTCCGCACTTGGTGGCAGCCGGGTCGGGAAGTTGCGGGTCTCGTATTTCCGGCAGTGCACTTCGGCTATGATCCCAGCGGCAGCGGCAACGAGTTTGCCCAGCGCATCTGGAAGGAAATTACCGAAGAAAGCGATCAGGTGTCTGGGAACCTGAAGCTGCCGTTCCAGCAGTGGGCCGAGCTGGAGGGCTACCTCAAGATGGGTCTGTTCTACGACCAGGTGGACCGCAAGTACAAGCAGGATGGTTTCTATTACGAATTTGACGACACCTCGTTTGCGGCGCCGTGGGAGAGACGCTGGGGCCAGGTTTACGTCGGCGAGGGGCATACGATCACCGCGTTCAACGACGACGTGGACTACACAGGCGACCAGAAGATCTTCGCCTGGTATCCGATGCTCGATCTGCCGGTGACGACTTATCTGAAAGTCGTCGGCGGGGTTCGCTTCGAATCGACGGATCTGAGCATCACCAATCTACCCGAGAGCGACAACGCACGATATCTGCCTCCCGGCGGCACAGGCTGGACTCGCTTCGGTCCCGAGGCGGACGTCTCGTTTTCGCAGGACGACGTTCTGCCGTCCTTGGCTGTTGAGGTGACGCCGGTCCGCCCGGTCAAGATCCGCGCTTCCTACAGCGAGACCGTGGCCCGCCAGACCTTCAAGGAACTCTCGCCGGTCATGCAGATGGAATACCTCGGAGCGGACATTTTCGTGGGCAATCCCGATTTGAGGATGAGCGCTCTGGACAATTACGATCTTCGACTCGATTACGAACCCTACAAGGGGGGGCTGCTCTCGGTGTCGTGGTTCCACAAGGATGTCAAAGACCCCATCGAATACGTCCAGCGGTTCCAGGCATCCTTGTTCTATACGACAGCGGTCAACTATCCCGAAGGTTGGCTCGAGGGTTGGGAATTCGAGGTACGACAGGACCTGGGCCGGCTTTGGGCCTCTCTGGAGGGGTTCACCGCAGGAGCCAACGCCACATTCATCAAGTCCGAGGTGACGTTACCCGATGAGGAACGAGATGCCTTCGCAGCCGTGGGAGCGCCGACGTCCACCCGCGACATGATGGGGGCTCCCGAACATCTTTACAACCTGAACCTGACTTACGAGCATGCGAAATACCGCACGCAGATCGGCCTGTTCTACACGGTCCGAGGGGACACGCTGACCGAGGGCGGCGTCGCTCTGGGCACCAGCTATGTCCCGGATGTTTACTCGCAACAGTTCGGTACGCTCAACGTGAGCGTTATGCAACCGATTCGAGATCATCTCAAAATCATGTTCCAGGCCAAGAACTTGACCGATCCCGAGATCAAAGAGGTTTATCGATCGAGTTACGTCAGCGGGGAGGCCACGAAGTCCTCTTATCGACGTGGCATCGACCTGGCCCTGGGCCTCGAATACGAATTCTGAGCGAGCAAACGGATCCCCTCATTTAATCCAAATCTAATGGAGGATTCATCCGGCATTAACACACCTCAGGTACAGTCTGCGCAGATGTTTCGCCGAGGGTTGGTCATGATGCAGACAAGACAAAGACAAGCGGTGATTGTTGTGCTGGCCGCTGCGGCGCTGGGTTGGGCCGCGGAGACAGGGAACCGCCAACGCATCGACAGCGCGCGGCTTGCGATGGAAAAGTGGGTCGAGACTCAGCGAGTGATTTCCAAAGAAAAACAGGACTGGGCCCTCGGCCGCCAGATTCTGAATGAACGGATCGCCCTGGTGGAGCGGGAGATCACATCGCTTCGGGAGAAGATCGCTCAAGCCCAGGAGAGCATCAACGACGCCGACAAGAAACGGGTCGAACTGATGGACGAGAACGAGAAACTCAAGAACGCCTCCGCGATTCTGACCGGGGTGGTGGCGAAACTTGAGGGGCGCACATCCGCCCTGATCCAGCGGTTGCCGGACCCGATTCGCGATCGTATCAAGCCGCTCAGTCAGAGTCTTCCTCGGGACCCGAACCAAACGAGATTGTCCCTCGCCCAGCGGTTCCAGAACGTGGTGGGCATCCTCAATGAAGTCAACAAGTTCCAGCGCGAGATCACGGTGACCAGCGAGGTCCGCACCTTGGCCGACGGCACCGTAGCCGAGGTTGCCGCGATCTATGTGGACCTGGGCCAGGCGTACTACAGCGGCGCCAATGGCGCCGTGGCGGGAGTGGGCCGCCCCTCCGAGGCGGGGTGGACGTGGGAGTCTGCAAACGACGCGGCGGGCCGGGTGGCGGACGCCATCGCCATCCTCAAGAACGAAAAGGTGGCCAGCTTCGTCCTTTTGCCGCTGAAGGTCCAGCCATGAGCATAAACCAGACACTGTCGTTTTGCCGCCACAGAGTTCCCTGGTGGATCTCGTTTTTGTGTTGTCTGGTCGTCCTCGGATCGCAGGCCCTCTCGTGGGCCCAGGACAAGACCGCCGACGGTGCGACATTCGAACAAGTGGACGCGTCCCTTGAGCAGCAGCTTGAGACCGGTCTCGCAGAACTGAGTCGACTCCGTGCGGATATCGCTCAGGAAAAGATCCCGCTCGCGCAGAAGTTGACGGACCTGGAGAATCAGTTGGCCGAGGTCCGCCGCGAGTATCAGCAGGTGAGTCGGTTGCTCGACAGTCGCACGTTGGATTTGAGCAACCTGCGTTCGGAAATTCAGTTGCGCCAGGAGGAGAAAACCTATCTGTCCAACCTGCTCGGCGAGTACATCCGCAACTTCGAGACGCGTTTGCACATCGCGGAACTCCAGCGATACCGCCAACCGCTGGAGGCGGCCAAATTGGCGTTGGAGAACAACGCGATAAGCGAAGCGGAGGTTTATCAGGCGCAGACGGCGTTGGTGACTGCCTCGTTGGAACGTCTTCACGACGCCCTTGGCGGTACTCGGTTCGAGGGCAGCGCCGTGGACGCCTCCGGCCTGGTGCAACGCGGCACATTCGTTCTGGTGGGTCCTGTGGCGCTTTTTAGTTCGCCGGATCGCCGGACGGTGGGCACGGCCGAGCAACGCCTGGGCTCCCTGGAGCCGACGGTGCTTGGCTTCGACGATCCGACCACCACGGAAGCCGCCGCCGCGGTCGTCGCGACCGGCGAGGGTCTTTTCCCGCTGGACCCCACGCTCGGCAGCGCGCACAAGATCCAAGCCACCAAGGAATCCATCGTCGCTCACATCCGCAAGGGAGGACCGGTCATGGTCCCGATCCTGGGCTTGGCGGCCACCGCTTTGTTGGTGGGGCTGTTCAAGTGGGTCGGGCTGGCTCGTCTGCGCAATCCGTCGGAGAGACGAATTCGGGAATTGCTTCGAGGCGTCGCGCAGCAGGAGGGGGACCTCGTTTCGAAGGCACAAGCCGTCGGGGGGCCGACGGGTGAAATGCTCCTGGCCGGGGTGGAACACCTGCGCGAGCCCACGGAGCTGATCGAGGAGGTGATGTATGAGAAGATCCTCACGACGAAGCTTCGACTCCAGAGGTTCCTTCCTTTCATCGCGATCAGCGCCTCTTCGGCTCCTCTGCTGGGACTGCTCGGCACGGTGACCGGGATGATCAACACCTTCAAACTGATCACGGTCTTCGGCTCCGGCGACGTCAAGACACTTTCCAGCGGCATTTCCGAAGCTCTGATCACGACCGAGTTCGGCCTCATCGCAGCGATTCCTTCGTTGCTGCTTCATGCGTTCCTGTCGCGGAAGACTCGAGGTGTCATCGACCGGATGGAAAAGGCCGCGATTTCCTTCGTCAACCAGGTGGCCAAGACTCCCCATCGACAGGACGAATCGGCAGTTTCTCTCGCGGAGATGCCGGCGGCCGTGGCCCGCGAGGTAGTGCGAAGCCTGACTCACCGCGGGGAGGGGGAACTTGGCGGGATTCTGCAGTATTCCGAGGACTCCGCCGGCGGCATGATGGATTCTCCGGTCGTCACGATATCGAAGGATGCTACGGTGGCCGAGGCGATCCGGAAGATTCGCGGCGCCAACATCCACGAGGATCTTCGGGCGGTCTTCGTTGTGGACGATCGGGGGCGGTACGTGGGGGACGTACCGGTTCGGCTGTTGTTGACGCAACCCGAGCAGGCTCGCATCGAGTCTCTGATGGAAGCAGGTACGTTGTTTGTACGGGTCGATACGGACCGAGCCCAAGTGCGGGATCTGTTTCGTCGGCATGATCTGACCACGATGCCGGTGCTGGATCACGACGATCGGTTGGTCGGACGTATCACACGCAATGGAGAATGACCATGATCACTGAACGGATTATCGCTCTGTGGGAACAGGCCGTGGAGATCTGGGTTTCCGGCGGTTGGGGCATGATCGCCCTGGCCGTCAACGCACTGGTTCTGTTCGCCGTGGGGATTCACGTCCTGCTCAAACTCCGCCGCAAAGGACATCCGTCCATGTCGGAGAAAACCTGGCGGCATTGGATCGATCATCCGACCGATCGGAAGGGACCGGTGGGCGAACTGCTCGATTTCGTCACCGGGGCCCATTCGCTTTCGCAGTCGGCGGTGTTTTTTGAGGAACTGCGCGCCACGGAGATCCGGCCGTTTGAGCGGGACCTGCGAGTGATGAAGGTGTGTGTGAGCACCGCGCCGTTGTTGGGATTGCTGGGCACGGTGACCGGTATGCTCGCCACGTTCGGCGCTCTAGCCTCCGGTTCCGGTGGGGAAAAGACCATGGCCCTGGTCGCCGGGGGCATCTCCGAGGCGCTGGTGACGACGGAAACCGGGCTGGTCATCGCGTTACCCGGGTTGTTTCTGCAGTACCAGCTTTCCCGCAGGCTCGAACGCTACAAGGCGTTTCTTACGCAACTCGAAACTTTGTGCGCACAAAAGTTGCACAAGAAGTTGGCCCTGCCATGCAAGGCGGGCCGAACGGGCCGTGCGGTGGACCGGCCGAGATGGGATCGCATGCCCCGGAAGGCGGACAAAGTTCCCTCCACCCGACGAGAGATCCCGGTCAAACAGGAAATCGCGGCATAACGCAGAGCTGGAGGCGGGAAACCGACGATGGGACGTTTTCGCGACATGGCAGGGGAAGACAGCAGCGACGCCGGGATCGATATTTCGCCGCTGATCGACTGCGTGTTCATTCTGCTGATCTTCTTTATCGTCACGACCACCTTCGTGGAGGAGACCGGGGTCGAGGTCGACAAGCCGCAGGCGGCATCCTCGGTCCGACTGGAGAAGACCAGCATTCTGCTGGCATTGACCGAAAAAGGAGAGGTGGTCTACGGCGGGCGGGAGATTGGCGTCAGTGGGGTTCGCCAATTGGTCGCGCGAATGCTTCAGAAGGAAGAGGTTCCGGTGATCATCCAAGCTGACGCCGCAGCGCCGTCGGGACTGTTGGTTCGGGTCATCGATGAAGCCAAACTGGGGGGCGCCGCCAAAGTGAGTCTGGCCGCCCGAAAGCCTCAGGGTTGAACATGACGCCTTCAGGCAGTCTCAGCATGTTCGGGATCGTTCGGGAAACGGGGACCCGCCTCGGGGTGATCCTGGTCGCGATGGGATTGACGTTGGCGTTTTTCCTCGTCCTGCCGCTGATGCAGACGATCAGCCGTCCTGCGATCGACGATCTCGTGCTCCAGACGGTGAACTTGACGAATGTGCCTCCTCCGCCGGCGCCGCCGCCGGAAGAGCCGGAAAAGGAGACCCCGTCGGAAGAGGCGCCGCCGGAGCTTGTGGAAGTTGCGGCGCCTCTGGATCTTTCCCAGTTGGAGTTGGCTCTCAATCCGAATTTTGGCGACGCGTCGTTTGGAGGCGGCGACTTCACGGTCCGGCTCAGTACGGTCGTATCGGCCGCCGGCGGCGACGACGCCGCGAACGTGGATGCGATCTTTTCGATCGCGGATCTCGATCAGAAACCCCGGGTGATTTATCAGCCCGGCCCCATTCTCACACGGGAGATCCGCCAGAAAGCCCCGGGGACGGTGTATATTCTCTTTCTGGTCGATGAGCGGGGAAATGTTGTTGAACCTCGTGTACAACAATCCAGCGATCCGGTGTTTGAAAAACCCGCCCTCAGCGCGGTCAAACAATGGAAATTTGAACCCGGAAAACGGGCCGGCAAAGCGGTGCGGTTCCGCATGCGAGTGCCGATCACGTTTCCCAAAGGATAGATGATGATGAAAACCCCGTCGCTTGGCTCGACACAACGTAGCGGTTCTCGGTCGCGTTCGTGGTTGCGAATCGTATGCGTCGTCTTGATGGCCTCTGCCTCCTACGCTCAACCGGTCGGCGAGACTCGACTTAGCGAACTGGAACTCCAGATCTGGAGAAGTCCGGAGTTTCAGAAACGCTTTGTCGAAAGCTTTCTGGCGCAAACGGATGTCGAGCCGACGGTTACGCAACCCGAGCGGGAGAAGATGCTCAAAGTGCTCGAATTCATCGTGGCCGACAAGCTGGACGAAGCGGCTCGCATCCTCCAGAAGGAGACGAAGGAAGGCTCCAGCGCGGTCTATGATTTTACGCTGGCCAACATCCATTTCCGAAAGGAGCAGCTCGAAGAGGCGGCTGCCGCCTATTTACGTGCGGTGAACAAATACGACAAGTTTCTTCGCGCCTGGAAGAACCTCGGTTTGATCTATGTGCGAACCGGACAGTTCGACAAAGCGATTCCGGCTTTGACCCGGGTGATCGAACTCGGCGGAGGCGATAAATACACCTACGGCATGCTCGGCTTCGCCTATTCCTCTTTGGACAATCACCTCTGCGCAGAGTCGGCGTTTCGCCAGGCCATACTGCTGGACCCTGGCACTCTCGACTGGAAGATGGGGTTGGCGAGAAGCCTCTTCAAGCAGCAATCTTACGCGGAGGCCGCCGCGTTCTGCGACAGTCTGATCGCGAATGACCCGAATCGGGCGGACCTGTGGCTCCTGCAGGCAAACGCATACCTGGGTTTAAACCAACCCTTGAGGGCTGCGGTGAACTATGAATTGGCCGACCGCCTGGGCAGATCCACCGCCGACAGCCTCAACATGCTGGGTGACATCTATGTGAACGAGGAGTTGTTCGAGATGGCGGTGGCTTCGTATCTCAAAGCCCTCGAAAAGGACCCTCTGCGCAGCGTGGATCGAGCCATTCGCGCCGCCAAAGCCCTGGTGGTTCGAGGCGCTCTGGAGGAAACCAAACGACTGGTCGAGCGGATCGAGACTCTGCAGGGCGGCAATCTGAGCCAGGCGAACCAGAGAGATCTTCTGATGCTCCGGGTTCGAGTGGCCGTGGCGGAACAGTCGGGCGAAGAAGAAATCAAGATGTTGGAGCAGCTCGTGGCCCTCGATCCCCTCGACGGCGAATCGCTCATTTTGCTTGGGCAGTATTGCGCCCGCTCGGGAGACACGGAAAAGGCCGTGTTTTACTACGAACGCGCCGGGAACCTGGAAAAATACGAGGCCGACGCCAAGATCCGTCATGCCCAGTTGCTGGTGGGCCAAGGCAAGTACGCGGAAGCGTTGCCTCTGCTGCGCCGGGCCCAGGATCTCAAGCCCCGCGACGACGTGCAGAAATACCTTGAACAAGTTGAGCGCGTGGCCAAGACCCGCTGAGGATACTCAACGCGCGGTTTCCCGAATAGCGGCGGCGCGTTGCTCCAAAGCGACGGCCGCCCTCTCGCGACCGGACTTACGGTACAACGCCGCAAGACGCTCAAGACTCCTCGCCGTTTCGGAATGATCCCGACCGAACGACTTTTCTCTGATCCGGAGAGATCGATTGTAGAGCAACTCCGCTCTCCCAAAGTGACCCTGGGTTTCGTAGATTCCTCCGAGATTGTCCAGGCTCACCGCTGTCAGAGGATCATCCGTCCCGAGCGTGGTTTCCCGGATCTCCAGGGCGCGTCGATAGCACGACTCGGCCTGCGAATGCCGCCCCTGCGCGTCATAAAGAGCCCCCAGATTGTCCAAGCTCGTGGCCACGGAGGGGTGATGTTTGCCGAGGGTCTTCTCGCGAATCGCCAGCGCGCGTTTGTAGAGCGGTTCGGCCTGTTCGTACTCTCCGGCCGCGAGGTGCAATGAAGCTAGATTGTTCAGGCTGGCGGCCACAGAGGGGTGATTCGAACCCAGCGTCTTTTCTTTGATCATCAGCGCGCGTTTGTAGAGGGCCTCGGCACGCGGGGTATTGCCCTGCGCACGACAGACTTCGGCAAGATTGTGCAGGCCCACCGCCACGTTGGGATGGTGCGGGCCGAGCACGGTTTCTTTGATCATCAGTGCCCGTTCATAGAGCAGGGCCGCTTCCGCGTACCGGCCTTGAGTCTTGTACAGCAGCGCCAGGTTGTTCAGGCTCACCGCCACCAACGGATGATGCGATCCGCCCGACGCTTCGGCAATCGCCAACGCCTGCTGGGCCAAGTCAATGGCGCGGTCGTATGAGCCTTGCCGTGACAAGGACACGATCTCCGTGTTGAGAGTCTGCCAGTCGGAACCTTGGGCGAGGACCAACGGACCCGTTAGAACCGCGATGAAAAAGAGCGACACCTGAACGAACCTACTCATGCAATCTCCTCGTGAAAAACGTGTCCATGAATGCCGCATCCACGCTGCAATGTCGGGAATCTCCTTCTCTTGATTATACCATCGACCACCGGAGGTATGCCACGCGATTGTGGGGGTTCCAGTAAAAATAATACGTCAATTCTGCCGCGAGATCACCGAGAATTAATCGAGAATTAACGAAAGGCTAATGGATTGGCAATATCCCTTTGCTAGGTTGCAAGGCAGCAATGGTGTCGAGCGTCGAAGGGATGCGCCGCTGCCAAAATTATACGGTTGCGCCGGGAGTGGGGAACCCTACGGGAACTCTACGGTATGGTGGGGTTCGCCGGGGGCAAGCGTGTCATCTTCCGGTTCTTTCGGAGCTTTACAGTGGTGTTTCTGACCGTGAGCGCTGGAAATGCCTCTCGGTTTTTCGGGCGGCTCGGTGCGGACCTCCCGAGCCGCCAAGGTATTTTGCAGGCGACTTCAACATGGAAACTTCTTTCTCCTCATTCGTACGACACGTTCGCGGGGCCGAGAACCCCCTCGCCGGCAAGCCCATGAAGGGCCCGAGTTCTCCGAAGAGCGTGCCGGAGGCGAAAACCACCTCCACGCAGACCGGACGTTCGACTCGCGGGCTGATCCTGATTGTCGATGATGAGGAAGACATCGTCGAGTTGGTCAAGATCGCGCTGGCCCGCGAGGGATACGACGTCGTCACCGCAGCCACCGGAGAACATGCGGTCGAACTAGCCCAGGCGCGTCAACCCGACTTGGCTATCCTGGATCTGATGCTTCCCGGCATCGACGGTTTCGAGGTGTGCAGGATTCTCAAAAGCAACCCGCGGACCGAGCAAATGCCGGTGATCATGCTGACCGCCAGAAGCGAAGACAGCGACATCATCGCCGGTCTGGAGCTGGGAGCAGACGATTACGTGACCAAACCCTTCAATCTGCGGGTTCTGGTAGCCCGGGTGCGTCGAGTCCTTCGCAAGAAGGTGGTCCAGAATCTCGCCCGCGGCGTGGTCAAAATCCACGAGATCATCATCGATCCGGCCCGTTGCGAAGTTTTGCTCCACGGCAAACCGGTCAGTCTGACCTTCTCGGAATTTAATATTCTCTACACGTTGGCAAAGCGCCCGGGCGTTGTCTTCACCCGCTACCAGATCGTGGATGCTCTCCACGGCAGCGACCACATCGTCACGGAGCGAGCCGTTGATGTTCAGATCGCCTATCTCCGCAAAAAACTCGGGCCGGCGAAGGACTACATCGAAACGGTCCGCGGCGTAGGGTACCGCTTCAAGGACGGTCCAACCGCATAAACTGGTCGTTGGGCTGGAACACGACGAGGGCCAGTTCTTGAGAGAAAGCCGCGAAAATCGGCTCAGGCAAGAACGGCTCGCAGTTCATCCTGTAGTGATTCGCACGTGTGATGAGAACCGCGCATCTCTTGGGAGCGTTTTCCTCGATGAATCGGGCCAGCCGCTCGGTTTGAATGTGCCTGTTTTGCCCGTCTTCGAAGGCCAGACCATAGGCGTACTCCCCCTTTCCGCCGGCGATCAAGACGTCGTCCCGCCTGTAGGACCAGCAGACGGATGCGGTCAGCGCGCTGTCGGCGATGAGGATGGAATTCGCTGGGATCTTCTCCGCGTTGGACAGGAGAAAGGCCCCCGGCGCTTTGGTGGTCTTCAGGACCGCAGGAGACACAAGGGGCCAACTGAACATGAAAAGCACAGGGCCGGCGCTGTACAGCACGAGCTTGCGGTGGAGCCCCTTTGATTGGATGGCCGCGAAACTGAACAGCGCCCACAGCAAAAGGCCCGCCGCCAGGACAGACCATCTCCCCAACGTCACTACCTGGGACATCTCAGGCACCAGGACCAGCCCCATGAGCAGGGCCAGAAGAGACAGACTGTTGAGCACCACGACCACCCCGGCCCCCCGGGCGAAACCCTTGAGGTCGCCTTGCTTGAGGCATCTGAGCACGCCAATGGCGATCAGGAAAGCCAGCGGGGGGAAGCAGGGCAGGATGTAGGTCCCGACCTTGCCGCCGCAGGCGGAGAAGAACAGCACCGGTATCGTCAACCAGCAAAGGGCCAGCCGGATTGCCTGCTCTTTTCGGTTCGAGTTCCTCAATCCCTGGAAGATCGTGCCCAGCAGTGGAGTCCAGGGCATCGCGCCGCCGAGAAGAAAGGGGATGTAGAACCAGAAGGGTTCCGGATGCTGGCCCCCGGAGGGGGAAAGGAATCGATCGACGTGTTCGACCCAGAAGAAGTACCGCCAGAAGTCGGGTTCACGCTGGTGAATCGCGACCGCCCAGGGCAGCACAAGGAGAACTGCAGTAATCAAAGGCAGCCACGACATCTGAACGAGGGTCTTGAGCCGTTGTTCCCAGGCCGCAAAGGGGATGATCACGAGAACAGGCACCACCAGAGCGAGAAAGCCCTTCGTCAAGAAGGCCATGCCGCACGCCACTGCCGCCAGGGAAAGCAAGACCGCTCTTCGGCCGGAAGAACCGGCCGCATCGGCCAGATGAAAACAAACGATGGTTGCCGTAATGAACAACGACAGCATGCTGTCGAGCACGCTGAGTGTTCCCACCGCCAGAACCTCGAATGACAACAGGAATACTGTTGTCGCGAGCAGGGGCACATCCCCATCCTCCGTGAACCGGCGGGCCCAGACAAACAGCAACAGCGCCGTCAGGCCCACAGAGATCGCAGACGGCAAGCGTACGGCGAATGCATTCTGTCCAAAGAGCCACATGGACGCGGCGTTCAGCCAATAACCCAGCGGGGGCTTTTCGAAGTACCGCAGTCCGTTCAAACGGGGGACGATCCAATCGCCCGACGCCAGCATCTCCCTGGGAACCTCCCCATATCGGGCTTCATCGGGGATCACCATGGGCCGTATGCCCAACGGAAGAATGTACAGGAACAGAAACACCCCAACCAAAGCCAGTGGAATCGTCAATCGCATTCCCACCTCGTCGGGAGATACGTGTAGGGCATTTGGTAGTAGTCGAAGATACCCCAGGCTCGATGGCCGGTGAGTCTCTCCATCAAGTAGGTCACGTTCAGGCCGAGGCCGACGTAGCCGTAGCGGTGCCGGCCGTTGAAGTAGTCGTCGTCGCCGGAGACGTAGCCTCGCGTGTAGTAACCGACCTGCAGTTCCAGGGCCTTCAGGACGGGGCTGCCGGTTCTGAGCCATCCGTCCATCTTGAAAGCCAGGAGGAACTTCTGCCCGGAATAGTCGGTTAGGATGTCGAAGCGTTCTCCACTGCGAGCGGCCGGAGAGGGAAACCACTCCCATCGGAAATCCACCCGCTCCCGAACTTCGGGGAACCGGTGGCGCAGATAAGCCATCGCCGCGCCGACGGTGTTCATAACCTCGTCCTGCCAACTGTACCCTTGGCTCTTGCTGAAACCGTCGCCGATCTCGATCACCGACATGGTCAACCAACTACTGGCCGCCCCCAGGAGAATGGCGTCGTTGTCTGCGTATCCCCAGTCTTGATAGATTCGATTGTAGACGCTCGCCAGAGCGTAGCAGGTGAACACGTGGCCGAGCTTGTCGGCGCCGCCGTAGCGGGTGTCGGGATCGAACCAGCCTTCGTTGGCGGTGCGAAAGGAATGGCTGCCATAGTCCCATCCGATGAATCCGATCGCGGCGATGGCTCCCACCGTCGCTGCGTTCAAAGCGACCAGCTTGCGTTCTTTGGACCAGTCCGAGACGGACCACCAAGGCGGATGGGCAAGGGGACTCTCTTCCTGTGGCTCCTCTGCCACGATCGATAGGAAGCTGGGGCCGGTAAGGCGGGGTACGGCGTCGATGCCGCTGGGCAAAGTCTGCGCCGACGCCCCCGTGGGCAATCCAATCGCTATGCAGATGGCCGCTGTCTGCAACAGCCGCAGCAATTCGCACTTCGTCAGTTTTTTCGTAGCGACCTCCGCGATGTTGTGTCCTCCCCGATCCGTGGGGACTCGAGGTGGACAGGTTTTCCCCCATGGGCCAACGGCGTCTGGCAGGCCACCCATCCCTCGCGTCCTGGAATCGTAGCGGCCTCGATGCGGGCGGTCTCGATGAGCGGGCAATCCTGCATCAGATTGCCCAGCGGGAGGAATCGGTGTCCCTGAGATAGAGCTATTTCCACAAATCGCTCGAACATCCCCCCACAGACAATGCCTTCCACCTCCGCGTGGATGGTGAGCACGTTCAGCCGGTCGGGATCGAGCAGACCCAGCAGGTACTCATTGTAGTTGTCGTTCGACACGCCGTTGCGTCCGATCACCTCGTCGTAGGTGGGCAGTGTGACGGGAATCTGAGGCTGCGCCAACTCACGGCCATGCACGACGGGCCTGAAGATGCTTTTGCCCCGACAGTCGCTGTTGTAGCGAAAGACGAATCTCGCCTTTTCTTCCAGGACCGTGTCGTTGCACTTCCAGCCGGGGACGGCGGAGCAGATCGGCGGGTGCCCCAGGATCTCCGAGAGCAGTTCCGCTCCCCAGTCCAGGGATTGGCAGATGGTCCGCCCATCCATCTTGTCGATGTGCGCTTGCCAGGCGTGGTGGTCCCATGCGTGAAGACCGACCTCATGGCCGGCCGCCGCGGTGTCCCGGATCACCCCGGCCAGCTTCTTGCCGATGACCGGACCGGGCCAGAAGGTGCCTCGCAGGAGGATGTCCCAGCCGTAGAGACTGGCGGCCCTTGTCCGCAACATTTTCCACAAGAACGCCGGACGCAGAAGCCGCCACAGATGACGGCCCATGTTGTCCGGTCCCACGCTGAAGAAGAAGGTGGCCTTGATATCGTGACGCGCGAGGACTTCGCACAGGTTCGGAACGCCGATCCGAGTCCCTCGGAAAGTATCTACGTCGATTCGCAGACCGATCTTCATAGGGCGTTCCGCAGGATGGACTCCTTGGGTCCGCGGGGCGGGATCTCGGCGATCGGGACGGCCGGCCTGCGAGTCGGGGCGGCCCCCGTCTCCAGGACCTTGGCCCGATCTTCATCGAGTACGATCTCGCCCGTCCGGACCGCTTCGCGGAGGAAGAAGTCCAGCGTCTGTTCGACCGATTGCTCCAGACCGATCGTGGGTGTCCAGCCGAGGAGTTTCTGCGCGTTCTTGATGCTGGGTCGGCGGTGCTCCACGTCCTGATAGCCGGCGCCGTAGTAGGAGCCGCTCTCAAGCTCCCGGAATCCAGCGAACGGGGGAAACGCCGGCCGCAACGGGTGCGCCTCGAATTTCCGCAACAGCATCTGCGCCAACTCCCGAATGCTGGCCTCGTTGTTGGGATTTCCGATGTTGATGATGCGTCCGTCGCAGACGCCGTTCTTGTTCTGGAGGATCCGGAACAGGCATTCGACGCCTTCGGAGATATCTGTGAAGCAGCGTTTCTGGGCGCCGCCGTCGATGAGCAGGATCGGCGTGCCCTCGACCAGATTGAGGATCAGTTGCGTGATCGCACGCGAGCTGCCGATTCGGGCCGAGGTGAGGCTGTCGAGCCGGGGTCCGATCCAGTTGAACGGGCGGAAGAGAGTGAACTTGAGTCCTTCCTTCTGTCCGTAGGCCCAGATGACCCGGTCCAGGAGCTGTTTACAACAGGAGTAGATCCATCGCTGCATCCGGATCGGCCCGAGGATGAGCCGGGAGTTGTCCTCGTCGAACTCCTGGTCATCGCACATCCCATAAACTTCGGACGTGGACGGGAAGATGATTCGCTTGTTGTACTTGACGCAGTAACGGACGATGCGGAGGTTCTCCTCGAAATCCAGTTCGAAGACGCCCAGCGGATTGCGAGTGTATTCGATGGGGGTCGCGATGGCCACCAGGGGCAGGACCACGTCGCACTTGCGGATGTGGTACTCGATCCACTCGCGATGGATACGGATGTCGCCTTCGTCGAAATGGAATCCCGGCCGGTCGAGAAGGTGTTCGACGTAGTTGGAGCGCAGGTCCATGCCGTGGACTTCGTACTCTCCGCTGGCCAGCAGCCGCTCGCTTAAGGCGCTTCCAATGAAGCCGTTGGCACCGAGGATCAGGACACTCTTCTTCCGGGCGGCTTTGATGCGGGCGCCGGCGTGAGAGCTGAACCGCATGCCCGTGACGAGGTTCATTTCTCTGGCAAGTTGTGTGCCGCTCATGAACACTCCACAAGCGGGTTGGCCGGAATCGACACGGATTGCGCCGCCGCGACAGGCGATCACCAGCGGATCGGTCGAGAGGATCGTTCCCGGCGTCGCGGCGTCGACGTTGCAAGGGACCACGGACACGGACCAGAACAGGCACTTCTTGTCCCCCAGATGACTGAACGCGCCGGGATAGGGCCGCGTCACGGCCCGAACCAGATTTCGAATCTGGTGAGGGGTGCTTGTCCAATTGATCTCTCCGTCGTCGGGCCGGCGGCCGCCGAAGTACGTCGCCTGGGCCGCGTCTTGCGGGGTGCGCGGAGCCGTGCCGCTCTTGATTTGCGGGAGGATTTCGTCCAGCAATTCCCGCGACGCGTTTGCCAGCTTCTCGTGGAGACTCCTGGCCGTGTCGTCCTGGGAGATGGGCACTACCTTCTGAGAGACGATGTCCCCGGCGTCGGGGGCGGGCGTCATGTGGTGCAAGGTGACGCCCGTTTGTGTCTCGCCGTTGATCAGGACCCAGTTGACCGGACACCGCCCCCGGTACTTCGGCAGGAGCGAGCCGTGCAGATTCAGACAACCACGGGGTGGAATTTCCAGAATCGCAGGCTTGACCATCTTGCGATAGTAGAACGAAAAGAGTACGTCGGGCGCCATGTCCTGGATCTGACGGACCCACAGAGGATGATTGATGTCCTGGGGGGCGAACACCGGGATGTTTTGGGCCGCGGCCAGTTCGGCCACGGAACGGAACCACAAGTTCTCCTGCGGATCATCGATGTGCGTGAAGACCGCCGCGATCTCGATGCCGTGCCTGAGCAGGGCCTCGATGCCGATGCAGCCGATGTCGTGATACGCCAGAACCACTGCCTTCATTTCAACACCTCGGATTGCGATGGGATGGAGGGGTTTCGTGTTGCGGCCGCTGGCCGTCCGACGATTTGATGGACGAAATAACGGGGCCGGGCTCTCACGTCGTGGTAGATGCGTCCGATGTACTCGCCCAGCAGGCCCATCGCGATGAACTGGGCGCCGATGAAGATGAACAGCAGCGCGAACAGCGTGAAGACGCCTTCGGCCGCCCACTGGGGGCCATGGACCAGCCGCATGACGAGCAGGAACGCGCCGAACCCCACGCCTGCGATCGACGTGAGGCCGCCGAGCACGCTGAGCAAACGCAGGGGAAACGTCGTCATGCTCGTCAACAGGTCGAACTGGAGATTCACCAACTTCCACAGGCTGTACTTCGAATCTCCGGCGGTCCGCTCGGCGTGGCGCACCTCGATTTCGGTTGTCTTGCGGGCGAACGAGTTGGCCAGGACGGGGATGAACGTGCTCCGCTCGTGGCACTGAAGCACCGCGTCGATCACGTTGCGTCGATAGGCGCGGAGCATGCAGCCGTAATCGTGCATCATCACGCCGGTGGCCTTGCGGGCCACGCGGTTGACGATGCGGGACGCCAGGCGGCGAAACAGCGGGTCGTGCCTGGGCGTTCGAATCGTGCCGACCACATCGTATCCTTCCTCCATCTTCCGCACGAGTCCGGGGACCTCCTCCGGCGGATTTTGCAGGTCGGCGTCGAGGGTCACGATGATCTGCCCCCGGCATTCGGCGAACCCGGCCATCACGGCGGCATGCTGGCCGTAGTTGCGGTTCAGGAAGACCCCCACGATCTTTCCGGCGTTGCGTTCCGCCGCCTCGGCGATGATTCGTCGCGAAGCATCCGAGCTTCCGTCGTCCACCAGGATGATCTCAAACGATTCCCCCATCGCGGAACATGCCTGGAGGCACCGCGCGATCAGTTCGGCAAGACACCGTTCCTCGTTGAATACCGGGATCACCACGGACACCTGCGGCTGCGTTTCCACCGCCGGAGGATTGCCGTACGCGGTATCCCATCCGTATCCCTCTTTCGTCTCCGGATGCGACCAGGGCAGGGGCTCGCCCGGATGAAGCGGGCCGAGGTCTCCCGGTCCAGGATGGCGCAGGTTCCGAAGCGGTCTTTGAGTCTCTCTCATACGTTGTTTCACTCCTTCACATTGACCCGCTTGCCCGCGCCGCCGCTCGTCTTCCGACAGGGCGCGGGCCTTCCTTCGCACAGCACATCCTTCACCGCATGGACCACGTCGTCCACGTCGTCGGACGTCATGTCGGGGAACAGCGGCAGCGAGCAGATCCGATCCGAGTTCCATTCGGTGTTCGGCAACATGCCCGGCCGCATCCCCAGTGTCTCGCGGTAGTATTTCTGCAGATGAACGGCGCGAAAGTGAAGTCCGGTTCCGATGTTCCTGTGCTTCAGTTTTTTCATGAACTCGTCGCGGGAGAACCCGATCTTCTCGATGTCCACTCGCACAATAAAAAGATGCCATGCGTGTTTCATCGGATAGGGAGGATCGCCCAAGGGAATCAGTTCCTCGATGTCCGAGAGCCGCTCCCGGTACAGCGTCGCCAACTCGGCTCTTCTGGCGTTGATCGCATCCACACGGGCCAGTTGCCGCAGGCCCAAAGCCGCCGCGATGTCCGTCATGTTGTACTTGTATCCCGGTTCGAGAACCTCCGCCTGCGGCGAGCGTCCCTGAGTCTGGCGGTCGTAGGCGTCCACGCCGAGGCCGTGGAATTTCAGACGCCGGATGCGTTCCAGGAGTCCTTCGTCGTCCGAGCAGAACATGCCGCCTTCGCCGGTGGTGATGTTTTTGATGGGGTGGAACGAGAAAATCGCTGTCCCAGAAGAACCCACGTGCCGCCCGTGGTAGTGCGTACCCAAGGCATGGGCGGCATCCTCGATGAGAGCAATCCCTCCGGCGGCCGCCAGCGGACGAAGAGGCCCGATGTCGGCCGGGGCCCCCGCAAAGTGCACGGGAATGATCGCCCGCGTTCTGGCGGTCAGGCAAGACTGCACCGACTCCGATGACACCATCAACGTGTCGCGATCCACGTCGGCGAAGACCGGCGTCGCGCCGGCCAGGACGATCAGGTTCGCTGTGGAGACCCACGTCATCGAGGGCGTGATCACCTCATCGCCGGGCCCGATGCCCAGAGCCTTCAGCGCCAGATGCATGCCGGCGGTCGCGGACATCAGCGCCACGGCCCCCCGACATCCGACGTATTCGCAGAACTTCTGCTCGAACTGGGCGGCCTTCAGACCGGTCGTGATCCAGCCGCTGCGCAGCACCTCGACCACCGCGGCGATGTCCTCTTCCGCGATCGACGGTCGTGAGAAGGGCAGAAAATCAGTTCGCATGGTCGTCACTCTCCCCCGTCTGTGTTGTCTGGGGTGTTCCCGTGGTCCGTGGCCAGAACCAGGCAACCCATTTCTCCTGCTGGGACGACCTCGACTCCCACGGTTGCGTCTGCTCCCGAATGTGCTGCCCGCTCCATAGCATATTCAGGATATCCCGGGGCAACTGAGACACATATCGACATTGGCTGATCACCACGCCGGGCTGGCCCGTTTCCAGAAAACGCCGGAGTTGATCGGCGTCCTGAAGGACGGGGATCGGTCGGTCGGTGTTGAGGTAGAATAGAAGGTTCGCATTTGTCTTGGGGAACATGGCGATTTGCTCGGGGGCGAGCGAGGCGGAACTGGCCTGGAGTTCCTTGGCGAACGGATATTCCGTTCGATTCTGGTCCAGGATCCCTTGTTGCCAGCCGAAATAGCCACCGATCAGGACGACGGCGACCGCGATTTGTATCAGGATGGTTCTCTGCCCTTCGGGTGTGAACCTCGGCCATGTGAATCTCTCAAGAGCCAGACCCACAAGGGCCGCGATCGCGCCGATGACCAGGCTGGCCAAATAGAAACTCAGAGGGACCTGGAAATCCCAAATCTTCATGGCGACCGTCATAACGATCGGAATGGCCAGATCGAACACGATTAGCGCGGCGAGCACGGCCTTCTGAATGCTCAACCCCTTTTGGCGGATTTCTTCCCACTCGTCCTGACGCGTCCAGGTCACAAACACGGCCATCAACAGCGCGCACAAGGGCAGGATGGGCAGGATGTAGTAGCTGCGACGAGAGCCGGACAGAGTGAAGAACAGGAACACCGCCGCAATGGCCCACATCAGCCATCGCGTGTGGGAGTCGAGCTTCTTCCTGCACTTCACCAGACCGATCGCCGCCAAGACGAACAGGGGAGTCCACGGCAACAGAAGGATGGGAAGCGCATAGAGATACAAGTAGAAGGCGCCCTTGTGGTCGAACGGCTGGAAGTATCGGAGAATGTTCTCGCGAAACACCAAGGCCAGGCCGCTGGAATGATAGCTGGCCGGTTGGGTCAGGCCTGCGTAGACAAAAGGAGCCAGATAGACAAGCAAAGCGATTGCCAATGCGCCTATGTGCTTGATGCTCAAGAGGTTGCGCCATCGTCGCTCCACAACCATATCCGGCAGGACGATGCAGATGGGCACAACCACCGCGGTCAGCCCTTTGGTCAACGCTCCCACGAAGGCGATCAGATAGAAGACGAGCATGGCCCCAAAGCCCGGCCGGTCGCGTCTCGACCAGTACCAAGCGACAGCCAGCATGATGGCGGCCATGTTCTCCGCTTCCGCCGTCCCGGTCCGGGCCCAGAACACAAAGGCGTACATCGTCAGCAGCAGACAGGCCGCGATCATCCCGGTCTGGGCCGACCACAGACGGGCCCCGATCCACATCGTCGCCCATACCGCCGCCAGGCCCGCGAAAGCACTCGGCAGTCGCACAATCAACTCATTCAGCGTGCCCGTGACGGCATAGAACGCCGCGCGGAACCAGTAGGTCAGGAGCGGCTTGTCGAAATAGGGCTCTCCTCCGATCGTGGGATGGAAGAAGTCGCCTGTCAGGAACATCTCCCGCGTGACCTCCGCCCATCGGCCCTCCGCGGCCCACAAGCCACGACGCCCCAGCCCCACGAACAAGAGAAGACCCGCTACCAACAGGATCAAAAGCGTGTCCTGCCATCGAACCGTGCGAACCGGCCGGTTGCAGACGGAGATCGCAGGGTCAGACAAACACAGCTCGGTTCCACCGTTCACTGATTCTCCTTTTCGACAATCCGACTCCCGTCGTTGGTCGCAGGCCTCTTTCTTATTCTTCTTGCTCAGGGAACTACTCATACATGGGTGAACATGAAAAGAACCTGAACAAGCAGATACTATTTATGTTATGACGACGAGAAACCGCATCCTGCCGGCAGCTCTCAACGACGATCTGGTGGAGTGTACTGCCAGGAACTGAAATGAAACTGAAATGAACCCGAAAAAGAGGTGACGAAATCGGATTCGATCGTGATTCGCCGGAGGCGGTGTTTGACGGTCCTGCCGCCGGACGGATACAATGGAATACATAGATGGATAATGCAGACATTCGAAGCCCGAATCGAGATTCACAGGCAGCGCCTGTCTCGATGGTGTTGCAGGGAAACGGAAATGAGAGTGCTGATCATCGAAGACCAGACCAAGCTGGCGCGCAACATCGCCAATGCAATCGCAGAGACAACCTCGTATGCAGTGGATATTTCCTACGACGGCGAAGATGGCCAGCACCAGGCGCTGTCGAATCGCTACGACCTGATCGTACTGGATCTGATGTTGCCGAAGGTGTCCGGGTTGGATATCCTCGCGCGTCTGCGGCGTGAGGGCAATCGCGTCCCGGTGCTCATACTCACCGCAAGGGACACTTCAGAAGACATTATCCGCGGTCTGGACGCCGGCAGCGATGACTATTTGACCAAGCCCTTCGACATGGGGGAGTTCTTGGCCCGGTGCAAAGCCCTTGTGCGTCGAACCTATGACCGCCCCGATCCCATCCTGCGCGTCGGCGGACTGTCGCTGGACACCTCCAGCCGGACCGTTGCCGTGCAGGGACAAAAGGTCGCCCTTCGCGCTATGGAGTACCGACTCCTGGAGTATCTCATGTTCCGGGCGGGGCAGATCGTCAGCAAAGAGGAGATTCTTGATCATCTCTACGATTTCAATTCAGAGAGCTTCTCCAACGTCATCGAGGTGCACATTTCTTCCCTTCGCCGGAAAGTGGTATCGGAAGCCGCACAGGTTTCCATCCGCACCGTCCGGGGGCAGGGCTATGTGCTTGAGGAGGCCTCGACGTGAGACCGTTGTCGATCCGACTGCATTTGACCCTGATGATCTCCCTGCTGACCCTGCTGATCATCATTGTTGTGACGGTCTCGGCTTACATCGAGTTCGAAGAATCGTTGTTGGGCAATATCGACGTGACGCTCAGAGCCATAGGGGAGGGGATTTGGGCCGAACTCGATGAGGAGGACAGCCGGGAACACCGCCAGACGGAGTTCGCGGCCATCACGGGACGAGATGGTTCCGCACGTCAGAGCCGCTATCGAGTTTGGGCTGACATCGACAAGGAATGGGCATTTTTCAGCGACCCCCTGACGGATCCGATCATGCAGCAACTGCTTAACCTGCCCCAGCCAGAGCAGCCCGACGTGGGGCAGTCCAGTTTGTTCACCGTCGAGAACAGGCAGTTGGGGCCGTTCCGCGTCATTTGGATGCGCCATCCAACCGATCAGGACACCGTGAACATCCTGGTGGCGCGTTCCTGCTGGTATGCGTACCACGAGGTGGGCGAGTTCCTGCAACTGCTGTTGGTGTCCGGAGGCAGCATTCTGCTGATTACCTTGTTCCTGGTGCCCAGAATCATCTCCTGGGGATTGCGTCCGATCACCGACGCAGGGCGGCGGATGGAACGCATCACACATCGCAGTCTCGGACAGGACAGCCCGATTCCGGGGGACGTCCCCGCGGAACTTCGTCCGTTTCAAGCGGCCTTGGACGATATGCTCGCCCGTTTGAACGCGGCCCTGCGACAGCAGGAGCAGTTCACCGCCGACGCGGCCCATGACTTGCGCACTCCTCTGGCTGTGATGAAGAGCACCTTGCAGACCTTGCAGATCCGTCCTCGCACCGTTGCGGAATATCAGGAAAGCATCAACGACGTGTTGCAGGATCTCGGCCGTATGGAGCGACTGGTGCAACAGCTTCTCACGTTGGCGCGACTGGACGCCAACGACAAGATCGCGGACCCTGTGGAGATTCGATTGGACCTGCTTTTGCAGTCTGTCGTTGACACCTTCACGGATCGCGCCGAGCAACAGGGAACGCATCTGGTGTATGAGCCAACTGGGACACCGTCGGTTCAGGGAAACGAGACGGAGTTGTGGCAGCTCTTCTGCAATCTGCTGGACAACGCATTGCGACATGGACCCCCAAACGGCGAGGTGCACGTTACCTTAAAGAATGGATCCGATTCCTGGGTGACGACGTGTGTGCACGACGAGGGAGGCGCCATCCCGCCGGATAAGCTTCCTTACCTGTTTGATCGTTTCTACCGGGTGGAATCCTCACGATCGGAGGCGTCCGGCGGCACGGGGCTTGGTCTGGCGATCGCTCGCGAGATTGTCCGGCGGCACCGTGGAGATATCGCCATCACCTCCGATCCACACACCGGTACGACAGTCACCGTCCGTCTGCCGCGCGAACAGAGCCACGTGTAGTTCATGTCCGCCTGAGAGGGAGGGCCTTGGGGCCGGGCAGGGCGTTGACAAGAAGGCGGCGTGCTGATAGGGTGCCGGCGTTTGTTGGAGGTTTGGATCGTATGACGTGGGTGAAATCCCCGGTGCTGGTGATCGTAGGGACGCAACTGTTGTTCACGATGGGCGACCTGCTCGCGCGGGCGAACATGCGACACAGTCCTTTTGCGCTCTCGACATTTCTGAGCGGGTGGTTCTTGTTGTATTTCGCGATTCGCCAGGTCGCCATGTTCGGCCAACTTTATGTTTTCTCGGTCCTCCAGATCGGCAAAACCATGGCGCTGTTCAGCGCCACATCGTTGATCGTGGTCAACGTCCTGGGCGTTCTGTTGCTGGGCGAGATCCTCTCAGTCCAGGCCTACCTGGCCATCGGCCTGGTTGCGCTCGGTTTTGTCGTGCTTGCCCTGTGTCCGTGACGAAGCCCCGCCTGTTCCTGGCGTCTCTCCATATGGCTCTGGATGAGCGCCCGCGGCGAATCAACTCCTGGCTCGCGTCTGCATCAGTTGCCCAGGAGGATCGTGTCGGGATTGTATTCCGACAGTTTTGTTTCTCGGAAATATCGGTCCATGGCAGCGGTGAAGGGCAAGAAGATGAAAAAGCGTTCTGTGTAACGCGATTGCAGTTTCAAAATGCCGCAGTTTTTTCTGAACTTCCGACGGCTGTGGCCGGTATACAGAGTGAGCGCAGATGAATGAATTCAGGGTGTGCTTGCGGTGGACCGAGCTTTGCGGGCTCCACAGGCCACTTTCGCAGGGTTGCGGACGATCCGAGGCACCCCTGAATCAAGGTACTTACCCGACACGAGACTGGGAATTTCTTGTGTCTGTTGGGTCGGCTCTGGAGAATACGAAATCACCCGTTTGGGTTTGGCTCCCGATATAGACCGCAACGTCAGTTTTCGTATCGGATTCCCACGAGGGTTCGCGGGGCGATCTCACGAAATTCGATTTTTCCCTCGGTGAAAGAGAAATCTACTCGGCCGTCGGCGGGCAGCAAGAACGATTCGGTTGTGCGGACCTCTTTTGAGAATTCCAGCACGGCTGTGACCGATTGATCGTTGAAGTTCTCGATCACGACCCAATGATCTCCGATCAAGTACAGGGCCACCTTGTTGGGGGCGTTGAAACGCACACCCAGCGGCGCCAGGAGTCTGTCGCGGATCGGTTTGAGGTCTTCCCCGGTCAGGCTCAACAAACTATTCGGTTTGCCGTTGACCTTCAGCGTCAGCAAGTTTTTGTCCGAGGCCAATTCGCGAGGGAGTTTTGCGACCAAGCCGTCGGTAACGAGGACGGGCGTCCTGGCCTTGAGCATGGCGGCAAGCTTCTCGTTCAACTGTGGGTCTTTCATCGCATGGATGGACAGGAAGACCGCCTTGGCGTCCGTACGGATTTCGGCGGTGGGAATCAAGGGCAAGCCGAGCATGCCGGCGAAATCGTAGACGTATTTCTCGTTGCGGCCGTCGCTGGCGGGCGGTTTCGGCGCTGCGATCCCCTTGAGCGGCTGGTTTCTCACGATCTCCGCCAGCTTGAATAGGCCGGGGATCTCCGTGCGAAGCTTCGCGACGTTGGCCGGGCCGGTACCCCTCTGCAGTGCGCCGTAGCAGAAAAGCATCAGTTCTTTCGCATCGGCCAGGACTGTCTGACGCGCCTGCTCGACGTAGGTATTCTCATGTGTGCCGAAAGGGTCGAACCAGCCGCCGCCGCACTTGGGGCCTCCGATCTCGGCGAGCCATCGCATGAGGTAATAGCCCTTGTACTGGACGTCGCCGCCCCATTGTTTGTCTTCGTAGTCGCGGGTTTCGGTACCCACCCAGGTCTTGTCGAAGTCAGCGGTCTGCTGCACGACCTCGTAGCCGCGATTGTGGAACTCGTCGTACCACTGCGGGTACTTGATGATGATCTGAACTTGGGGATTGACTGCGCGGGCAGGTGTAAGGATCCGCTCCCGGCTGATCCTCGTCATGAGGTCGCAACGATACGCGGCCCACGTCCGATCTCCGCGGGCTTTCTGACACTCGGGACAATCGCAATCGGTGAACCAGAAATCATCGATCATGATCTCATCGGAGAGTGAAGCGGCATATTCGAAGATCTCTTGGATTCGCCTCTGAGTGCGTTCGTCGGTGTAACAGGAAATGCCTGTCCAACCGGTGGACTTCTTGCCGACGTTGGTGGGCGTCACGCAGCCGGAGACTTCGATTCCGGCGTCGCGAAAGCGGTTTCTCGCATGCTCGATCGTCGGCCTTTCAGCAGTGTATCCGTCACGGTAGGATTCCAGGAAGACTCGCGTGACGCCGGTGTTCTTGCACCACACGATGGCTTTGTCGATTCCCGCATCGTCCGAGAGACGATTCCGCACGTCCTGGGCATCCAGCAGAGTCGAGATTCTCAGGGTGTCCTTGTTCGCCTGCGCCAACTCCCATAGCGACTGTCCCCATGTGTTCGACCCGACCAACAGAATTGAAAAGCCAACAATGACTGCACATCTTGTATGAAAAGTCCACATCATGGTCTCCGCAACAAAAGTTCTGTCATTTAAATTGGGGGCTTTGGATTTTGTTGGAAATTTCGAGTTTCGTGCTGATCCTGCTTGGTCTTACGTCCCTTCGCCCAGCAGCTTCACGATCTTGTCTTTGAGCCGCCGGCAGGCTTCCGTGGGGTCCGCGGCTTGGGTTACGGTCGCGCAGACGGCGACTCGCTGTGCCCCGACCCGGATCACTTGTTCGACGTTGTCGGAGGTGATGCCTCCGATCGCGACATGGCTGATCCCGGTTGTTTCGAGTTTTGCCAGGCCTTGCCTGATGTAGTCCGATCCCGCGATTTCGATGTCCGGCTTGGTCGGCGTCGGAAAGGCCGGACCCAGACTGACATAACTTGGCCGGCTCGGCAGAGCCGCTTCGAGTTCCTTAACCGAATGCGTGCTCTTGCCGACGATCAGGGGGCTGAGCTGAATCCGACGGACCTGCTCGATCGGCAGGTCGTTCTGGCCCAGGTGCACGCCATCGGCGCCCGCGGCGGCCGCGATGTCCGCGCGGTCATTGATGATGCTCAACGTCCCCATCTCCCGGCAGATCTCCACGAACTCCACCGCCGTGGCGAACAGGCGGTCGTCGGGGACGTCCTTGGCCCGCAACTGGATGCAATCGGCTCCGCCGGTGGCGCACTTGCTGGCCAGGGCCAAGACCTCCGCGGGCAGATTGCTCGTGATGATCACGTACAGCCGGACGCGATTGAACTTCTCGACAGGCTCGCTGAACAGCACGATGTCTTTCTCCAGGGTATAGGCGTCGTAGCGCAACCGTTCGACCGTTTCAGCGACAATCCGATCCTCGGTCTGGATGACTTCCGAGAGGGCTCGCAAAGCCTCGGTCAGTCGTTTGGCGGCGGCAGTGAAGCAGTCCTTCAGCGTCGTTCGTTGGTGCTGGCCCTGGACTTTCTGTCCGACCCCGACGTCGCCGACAGTGTCGCGTCCGGCGATGAGCTTGCCGGCATCCAGACGCCCGACGGCGGCGCACAGTTCGTGGCGGAGTCTCTTGGTTCGTTCACTGAGGGATGCGGAGTTGAGTCCGAACCGGCAGTACTCCTCCATGACGCGCAGTGCCTCGCGGGCGCGATTGAAGTTCGCATCGATGATTCTGTATGCGACTCTCTCCATGGCAGTCGTCATTATATCCCAATGACCCCTGGGTGAGTAGGAAAAATAGCAATCGTTTTTGCTGTTTGCCCTGTTGGCCTGGTTGTTCTATAATGGAGGCGTTTGAGGAATCGGGTGCAAAAGAGATTCTTTTGTGCGCCGGTCCTTCCACGGGATTGAAGGAGTGTATTCGATGGCATCCATGTGCATCAGAGTGTTTCTGAGTCTGACGATGATTGTCGCTGCAAACGCAGCGTCTCAAACCCCCTCGCGGCCTATCACCCCGACGGCGGCCGGTTCGGCGCCATCGGCGAAAGAGGCCGAACTGGAACTGCCGGCCCTGAGGATCGGCATGGCCGCGCCGGAGTTGAAGGTCGCCAAGTGGATCAAGGGCCAGCCCGTCGCAGAATTCAAGGCAGGCAATGTGTACGTCGTGGAATTCTGGGCGACCTGGTGTGGGCCCTGCCGCGCGACGATCCCCCACATGACCGAGTTGGCCCGCAAGCACAGCGGGCAGGCCACGTTCATCGGGGTGAGTATCTGGGAACGCCCCGCCGAGAAGACCGACGAAGGCATTCTCGCTCTCGTGGAACCCTTCGTGAAGGAGATGGGCGACAAGATGGAGTACGGCATCGCCGTCGACGGCATCGGGCGGGAAATGGCGGAGTCTTGGATGGCCGCGGCGGGCAAGAACGGGATTCCCTGCGCGTTCATCGTCGGCAAAGACGGCGCGATCGCTTGGATCGGCCACCCGATGAGTATGGACAAAGTGTTGGAGGAGGTGATCGCCGGGACGTTCGACGTGAAGGCGGAGGCCAAACGGCAGGAGGCCGAGTGGCGACAGCAGCAGGAGCGAGCGAGGCTCGAACGTCCGATCCGAGAGGCTTTGGCCGCCAAGGACAACAAAGCCGTGGTCGAGGCAATCGACAAGGCGCTTGCGGTGCAGCCCGAGATGGAAGAGGACCTGATGCCTGTGCGGTTCAACGCCCTGGTGCAGGTTGATGAATCCGCGGGTTTCGCTTATCTCAAGGCGTTGCTGGAGAAGGGGGATTTCGAGAAGAACCCGTACCATGCTTTCAACGCCGGGGCGATTGTGAGTCGAAACCTCGAGAAGCTCAAGAACCCGGATTTCGCCCTGATTGTCGCGGCCATGGAAAAGGGCCAGGCCGGGGAACAGGAGAATCCCGGGGTGCTCGTCATCTACGCGGAGATGTTGTCCCGCGTCGGTCGCATCAATGACGCGATCGCGATTCAGCAGAAGGCCGTTCAGGCCGGGACGCCTCTGGTCGGCAAGGGGTTCACCCAGGCCTGGCTCGACGCGCAGAAGACACGTCTGGAGGAGTACAAAGCGAAGAACAAGTAGGGAGGTTGCCTATGGCCAGGAGAGGATTCACGCTCATTGAGCTGCTTGTGGTCGTCGCGATCATTGCGGTGCTGATGGCGGTGCTGATGCCCGCCATGCAGCGGGCGAGGGAACAGGGCAAGCGGGCGGTGTGTTTGAGCAACGTTAAGCAGTTCGGTGTGTCCTGGGTTCTGTACGCCGACGAGAACGATCAGAAACTCGTCAATGCTTGCACGGTCCCGGGCACGGAAGGCCACCCCGACCGGACGAAAGAGCCCTGCTGGTTGTACTTCAGCGGCGACACTTGGACCACGCAGCAGCGAATCGACGGGGTCAAAGACGGAGCGATGTGGCCCTACATCAAGCAGCTCAAGATCTACAAGTGTCCCACCGGCATCCGCGGCGAAGTGAACACCTACGGGATCGTCGACGCGATGAACGGGGCCATGGTCAGCATTCCGGGGGTCAAAGATCTGGTCATCAAGAAGAAAACGCAGATCAAGCGGCCGGGCGAGCGGCTCGTTTTCGTCGATGAGGGCAAGACGAGCACCCAGAGCTGGACGATTTACTATGATCGCGAATCCTGGTGGGACGGTGTGCCCGTCCGCCACGGGGAGGGCACGAATTTCAGTTTCGCCGACGGTCACGCGGAGTACTGGAAGTGGGATGACCCTCGTACCATCAAATTTTCGCGAGGCAACAGCGGTCTGACGGCGTCCCAACCCGGCAACCAGGACATTCAGAGGGTGCAACGAGCCGCCTGGGGAGGGCTCGGGTACACGCCCTCGACCCAGTAGCTTGCGGAGCGAAATTGACGGCGGTATAGTCTGGGCCATAATGCGCGGGTGGGGTGGCAGCGCAGGCTGCGACGCACGCCGCGCGGGGCAACACGAATCTGGAGGAACGCTATGGATCGTCGCCAATTTCTGCGAGCCACCGCCGCCGGAGCGGCCCTTTCCACCCTTGGCAGCTATGTGCCGCTGTATGCCCAGACCAAGACTCGCCGGGTCGGACTGATCGGGACAGGCTGGTATGGCAAGAGCGCCCTGTTTCGCCTGCTCCAGATCGAGCCGGTCGAGGTCGTCGCGGTCTGCGACGTGGATAAGAGGATGGTGACTGAGGCTGCGGAGATGATCGCCGCGAGGCAAAAGTCGAAGAAGACGCCCCGCACGTTTGGCGACTGGCGCGAGATGCTCCAGCAGGAGCAGTTCGACATCGTTCACATCGCGACGCCGGACCACTGGCACGCGTTGCCGATGATCGCGGCCTGCAAGGCCGGGGCGGACATCTACGTCGAGAAACCGGTCAGTGTCGATGTCGTCGAGGCCCAGGCGATGCTCGCGGCGGCTCGAAAGTACAAGCGGGTTGTGCAGGTCAACATGCAAAGGCGGAGCACGCCGCACCTGATCGAAGCCAAAGAGCGGGTCATCCAGGAAGGCAGGCTGGGCAAGATCGCCTACGTCGAGATCTGCTGTTACTATCACATGCGAAACCGCGGCAATCCCGCTCCCACGACGCCTCCGGCGCACTTGGACTACGAAATGTGGACCGGTCCGGCTCCGATGTTGCCTTACACGCCGATCCAGCATCCCCGCGGTTGGCGGGCGTTCATGGAGTATAGCAACGGCATCGTCGGCGACATGTGCGTGCACATGCTCGACATGGTCCGCTGGCTGTTGGATCTGGGTCCTGTGACGCGGGTCAGCTCCTCCGGCGGCATCCTTGTGGACCCCAACAGCAGAGCCACCATCAGCGACACACAGACCGCGACGTTCAACTTCGGCGATCTTCCGGTCGTCTGGACGCATCGGACCTGGGGCGGCGCCCCCGATCCGGAGTTTCCCTGGGCGGGTTTCATCTATGGCGACAAGGGCACGCTCAAGGCCGACGTGCATAAATACAAGTTCATTCCGCAGGGCCAAGGCCAGCCGCTCGAGGGCAAGGCCCTGTACGAATATGACAAATATCCCGAAGACGAGACCGAGAGGGACCTGGAACGGCACGTCGCCGCGCCCATGCGCCGCCACTGGCGCAACCTCCTGGATTGCATCGAGACTCGCAATGATCCGGTCTCCAGCATCGAGCAGGGCGCGATCACCGCGACCGCGTGCATCCTGGCGAACATGGCCTGCAAGCTCGGACGGTCTCTGGCCTGGGATGCGGACCAGGGCCGGGTCGTTGGCGACGAGGAAGCCAACCGACTGCTCGCCCGGCCGTACCGCAATCCGTGGGTGCACCCCGACCCGGCACGAGTGTAGTCGCAGAAGAAGGTCGGAAAGGATCGAGACACAGGAACGGAAGGGGCGAGGGGGAACTTCTTTCCTGTTTCGCCGTGGGGTCCTATAATAAATGGCGACAAGAACCTGATATTTTTCCGATTCGGCTCTAAGAAAAGGGCTTCCCATGCGGCAGGGAATCCGCTAGTCTGGCTGTCATGATCGTAACCGTAACAGCCCAGCCTGGGAGTTGTTGCAATGCCTCTGTTGACGCTGTGTTTTCAGCTTCATCAGCCGTTTCGTTTGAGCCCCGAGGGGACGTCGCTTTTCTGGGATGAGAAGAATCGGGAGATCTTCACATGGAGAGCGGAACGTTGTTACGTGCCCGTGATTCAAATGTTTTCGGACCTCGTTCGTGCCCACTACGACTTTAAGGTTTGTCTGAGTCTTTCGGGGACGTTCATCGAACAGGCGGAACTTTACCAACCACAGGTTCTCGACGCGCTCAAGGGGCTTCTTCATCTCGGTCGCGACACGCGCCAGGTCGAATTTCTCGAACAGCCTTATTATTTTTCGTACGCATCCTTTTTCACCGACCCTCGCAAGAGCGAGTTCAAGGAACAGGTCTCCCTGCACCGCCAGAAGATGCATGACATCTTCGGGGTCAAGCCCACCGCGTTCGCGAACACCGCCTTGTCGTACAACAACGAAATCGCCAATATCGTCGCGGACATGGGTTTTCGGGCCATTCTCTGCGAGCCGACGGGCAAGACGCTCGACGTGCGAAGCCGGGTGCCCATCAAGGCCAGCGAGGTCCACCGCGCGATCGGAAGGAAGGGTCGTCCTCGCAAGCTGGCGGTGTTGCCGCGCAACACGAATCTCAGCCGCAAGCTTGCGGACAACGTCGTCTCCGACGTTCTCTCCGCGACCCAGTACGCCGATCTGGTGCATGAGGCCGGCGGCGAGGTTCTGGTGTTGTACAACAGTCTCCCTCTGGTCGAGGTCGGGACGCCCGCGTACGGGAAGATGACGGAGTTTTGGCGGAACCTGGCGGAGGAGATCACCAGTCGCAACGACATCGTGCCGGCCAATCCCACGGAAATCGCCGAGTGGTTCCAGATCACCGAGTGTCCCATGGTGGACTGTCCCGACCCGACGGATTCGCTGCCCGAGATGTTGTCGGGGCAGGCGGGAACGCCTCCGTCCCATGCCCAGTGGGTACTCTTTCGGAACATCGAGAGCCTGGAGACGGATGCCAAACGAGCCGGGGGGGACCTTGTCCGCAGGTTCCGGTACCTGACCACGTCGGACCACCTGCAATACTTGCGGGAAAACGGCGTCAACCAGGAGTGGGTCGGCGACCCGATCAGTCCCTACGACTCGGTCGCGAGCGCAACTTATGCCCTCACGCACGCAATCGATGAATTGTTTCACTCCGTGCGCAGCTTCAACATCTTGAAGAAAAGCGCCCGAACTCCGGTGATTGTGGTGACGCCGGAGACGGGTCGTCTGCCTTCGGAGGGAATGGGCCAATTCGCCAAGTACGTCTCTGGCAAGAGCGGCGGGCTGGGCGAAGTGATCTCGGCCTTGTGCAAAGGGCTCTCCGAGCGCCGGATTCCGGTGCACCTGATCACCCTGAATCTCAGTCGGCGATTCCGAGAGGAGGCCGGACTGAGCGAGGCCGAGTGGACGCAGACTCGTCACCACTTGAACCCCGAGAACATTCACCTGGTCAGCTCGGCGATCTACGAGCGGTACCGCAGCGCATACGACGGCTCCCCCCTGGAGAACGCCGCCGAGTTCCAGAAGCAGATCGTCAACACGTACATCAAAGAGATCCGCAGCGCATACGAGGGCCGGGCGATTCTGCACAGCAACGACTGGATGGCCGGCGGGATCATCACCGCCTACGCCAAATTGCGAGGCGTTCCGATCCTGCACACGGTGCACAACACCCACACCGGGCACGTGCCGTTGAACATGTTTTACGGCGTCAATGTCCAGGCTTTGTCGGACAAGTTGTACATGTCTTTGGAGTCGCGGGAGAAAGCCGTCGATTGTCAGGCGACCGCGATCCGAAACGCCACGAAGGTCAGCTACGTGGGCGAGAAATTCCTCAAAGAGATCGTGGGCGATTTCTTCCTGTGGGATTCCGTCATCCCCTGGAGCATCCGCCAGGAGACAAAGGCCCGCTATTACAGCCACGACACGCTGGTGATCCCCAACGGCATCTCCCCCGACATGTACCCGGAAAACCAGGAGGAAAACCCGGCTGTGGACCAGCGCGGTCTGGCCAAGCGATACGGCCCGGCCGACAATCTGCTTGAAGCCAAACGCGCCAACCTCGTCAAGTTCCAGCACAAGACCGGTCTTCGGATCGATCCCGATGCAATTTTGCTCTATTGGCCCTCTCGATTGGACCCGGTCCAGAAGGGCATCGATCTGCTCGAGAAGATCGCCCAGAAGGTGGTGGACAACCATCCGGGCGTGCAGATCGCGGTGATCGGCGACCCGGTCGGTGGGGATAACTGGCATGCGGACGTGATGGGGCGGATCGCTTACGCCTCCCGAGGGATGATCTGCTACCACCGATTCAGCAACGATTTGAGCCTTCTGGGCTACGCCGCGGCCAGCGATGTCTTCGGCGCGTCTCTCTATGAACCCTTCGGCCAGATCGATGTGGTCGGCAACATCTACGGCGCCACCGCCACCAACCGCGACACCGGCGGCTACAGCGACAAGATCGTCCCGCTGGCCCTGCGGGCCTGGGGCGCCCCGATGGACCGCGGCAACGGCGTACTCTTTCGCGACTACGACGCCAACGGTCTGCTCTGGGGCCTCGAAACCACGATCCAGCATCATCGGTATTTCCGGGAACATCCTCGCGAGTGGGAAAAGCAGATGCGACGGATCATGAAGGAGGCCCGCCACAGCTGGAGCCTTGAGAACATGGTCGCCAAGTACATCACCGCCTATGAGGAGCTCAACGGCGGCAAACCCCTGGGGTGAGAACCCCCTCGCGGAAAACTCGAAATCCGAATTTCGAAATCCGAAACAAATCCAAAGCACGAAATCCAAAGGACCGAAACGCTGTCGTCGCTCGGAAGTCGCGTTTGGAGCATTTGGATTTGAGGCTTTCGTGCTTGTTTCGGATTTCGACTTTGGTGCTTCGGATTTCCCCGTCTTGGAAGCCCCACCTCATGGTTGACCTATACCGCCGACCGAGTATCATAGACGGCTCGAACCAGTCAATGCAGTTCTTAGCCGATGGAGCCGCCTATGAAAGGTCGCAGCACACAATTCGTCGTCGCAACCCTCGCAACCACCCTGGCCTGGGGTTTGTGTTTTGCCCAGCAACCCGGTGGGCCGCTGTCGCGGGACTATTACGTCACGCCGGTGCCGTTCAACCAGGTCCACGTTCAGGACGGGTTCTGGACGGCCCGCCTCGAAACCAACCGACTTGTGACGATCCCGTATTGCTTCCAGAAGTGCGAGGAGACCGGCCGAATCAGGAACTTCGAGAAAGCCGCCGGTCTGCGACAGGGCAAGCACGAGGGCATCTACTTCGACGACTCCGACGTCTACAAGATCATGGAGGGCGCCGCGTATTCCCTCCAGGTCCATCCCGACGCCATGCTCCGCATGTACCTCGACAAGCTCATCACGATCATGGCCGCCGCCCAATGGCCCGACGGGTATCTGTACACGTTCTACTCGCTTCCCGAACGGCAGCCTGAGAAGCGGTGGACCAACGAGCGGGACATGCACGAGCAGTACTGCATCGGGCACATGCTCGAGGCCGCGGTCGCCCACTACCAGGTGACGGGAAACAAAGCCTTCCTCGATGTCGCGACCAAGTGCGCCGACTACGTCTGTGACTTCTTCGGGCCGGGCAAACGGATCGACCCGCCGGGACATCAGGAGATCGAAATCGGTCTGTGCAAGCTCTATCGCGCCACCGGCAACGCCAAGTACCTCGCGACCGCCAAGTTCCTCCTGGACCAGCGGGGCCGCCTGGGCAACCGCGGGCCCGACGGCAAGGCCGGGCTCTACAGCCTGTATTCCCAGGACCACATCCCGGTGACCGAGCAGACCGAGGCGGTGGGTCATTCGGTCCGTGCCGCCTACATGTACACCGGCATGGCCGACGTCGCAGCCCTCACCGGCGACACGAAGTACGTCGATGCGATCGACAGAATCTGGGGTGATGTCGCGACCACGAAGCTTTACATCACCGGCGGCATCGGCGCCGCCGGCGGGCACGAGGGCTTCGGCGGCAAGTACGAGCTGCCCAATGCGACCGCCTATTGCGAGACCTGTGCCTCGATCGCCAATGTCTTCTGGAACCATCGCATGTTCCTGATGCGAGGCGACGCCAAATATCTCGACATCCTGGAGCGGACGCTGTACAACGCCGCTCTCTCCGGCATCTCGATGCAAGGGGACACGTTTTTTTATCCGAACGTATTGGAATCCACCGGCGGGCACGCGCGAAGCCCCTGGTTTGACTGTTCCTGCTGTCCCTCGAACGTCGCGAGATTCATCCCATCCGTGCCGGGCTATGTCTACGCGACCCAGGGCAAGGATGTTTACGTGAGCCTTTACATCGGAGGCGACGCCACCCTGACGACCGCGGACAACAAGATCAAGCTCAGCCAGCGGACGGAGTACCCCTGGCAGGGCCGGGTCGAGATCGCGGTCGAGCCGGACCGGAGCGACACGTTTGCCTTGCTGGTTCGTATTCCCGGCTGGGCGAGAAACGAGGTTGTGCCCAGCGATCTGTACAAGTTTGCCGATTCGGTTTCGGAGAAGCCCTCGATCAAGGTCAACGGCAAGGCCGTACCCTTCGAAGTCGAGAAGGGTTTCGCCCGGATCGAGCGGAGCTGGCAGAAAGGCGACAAGATCCTGCTGGATCTGCCCATGCCGGTTCGTCGGATCATCTCCCACCCTCAGATCACGACCAACGCGGGCAAAGTCGCCCTCCAGCGAGGGCCCATCGTGTTCTGTCTCGAAGGCCCCGACAATGATGGCGACGTGTTGAGCCTGGTGATCTCGGACGACGTGAAGCTCAAGGCCCAGTTCCGTTCCGACCTGCTCAACGGCGTCGTGGTTCTCACCGGCAAAGCCCAAACCGTCAAACGTTCCTCCGACGGCAAGACCGTCCCCGGCGCCGCCAGATCGTTCACCGCGATTCCCTATTACGCGTGGGCCCATCGCGGCCGGGCACAGATGACGGTCTGGCCGGCCTGCGAGCCGCAGGCGGCGCGGCCGGCGCCGGCCGACACGCTCGCTTACAGGAGCAAACTCACTGCCTCCTTCGTCCACAAGTCGCTCAACGCGGTCAAAGACCAGATTCTGCCCCAGGATTCGGCCGACAATTCCGAGCAACTGGACTTCTGGCCGCACAAGGGTACGACCGAGTGGCTTCAGTTCGAGTGGCCCCAGGCTCAGACGTTGTCGAGCGTCAAGGTCTACTGGTTCGACGACACCGGACGGGGCGAGTGTCACCTGCCCCAGAGTTGGCGGGCGCTCTACCGGACAGCCGACGGTAAGTTCGAACCGGTCAAAAACGCCAGCTCCTACGGCCTGGAGAAGGACGGCTTCAACACGGTCGCCTTCGAGCCGGTCAAGACCACCGCCCTCAAGATCGAGATCGTCCTGCAGAAGAAATGGTCCGCCGGTGTGCAGGAGGTCGTGATCGAGTAGGACAAATCCGCGTCACGTGCCTTTCGTGATGCGTCGGGAGAGCTGGTCTTCGCCTGGGACCAGCCCCTGGCGGTGACGCTCCACCTCTTTGAGAATCTCCGCAATGATCGCGGGATGGTCCTTGGCGACGTCGTGTTTCTCCGAGGGGTCGTGGCCCAGGTGGTAGAGCAGGGGGGGATCGTGCTCGACCGGCTTGTCGCCGCCGTAGGCGGACTGCGTAATGAAGTGGGCTTTGTAGGGGCCCTTGCGAACCGCGAAGAGCTTCGTGCCTCGATAGTAGAACACCGTGTCGCGCGGGCTGGGGCCCTTGCCATACAGGACCGGTCGCAGGTCCAGGCCGTCGACGACACGATCGGTCGGCGGCTGGCCGCCTGCCAGTTTCACCATCGTCGTGTACAGGTCCATCGTCGTGCCCAGGTCGTGGACCACCGCAGGCCGGATCGTGCCGGGCCACCACATCAGGCACGGTTCGCGCATGCCGCCTTCGTAGGTGCAGCCTTTGCCTTCTCGTAAGAGGCCCGCGGAGCCGCCGTGCTGATCGTAGGGCAACCAGGGGCCGTTGTCCGAGGTGAATACGACGAACGTATTCTGGTCCAGTCCCTCACGACGCAGCGTCTCAAGGATTCGCCCGACCGACCAGTCGATCTCTTCGACCGTATCGCCATAGAGTCCGCGTGGACTCTTGCCTCGGAACTCGTCCGACGCGAACAGCGGTACGTGTACCATCGTGTGCGCCAGATACAGGAAGAACGGGCGATTTTTGCTGCGCTCGATGAAGCGGACCGCCTCCTCGGTGTACCGCTTCGTGAGCGTGTTCTGGTCCGCGGGTCGCTCGATGATCTGCTCGTTTCGCATCAGCGGCACGTTCCAGTACTCGGACTTCGGCGCCCAGAAGGCCGCTCGCCCCTGGGGACCGCCGACACGGTCCATATCGTTGCTGTAGGGCAGGCCGAAGTAGTAGTCGAAGCCGTTGTTCGTCGGCAGGTATTGAGGCAGGTGGCCGAGGTGCCACTTGCCGATGCAGGCCGACGTGTAACCCTGTTCTTTGAGGGCCTCTGCAAGCGTGATCTCGCCCTGAGGCAGGCCTCCTGCGGAATCGGGGAACAGCACCCGGCGGCTATCGTTGCACATGCCGCTGCGGATGGGCAGCCGCCCGGTCAGCAACGCGGCCCGGCTGGGCGTGCAGACCGAAGCTCCGACATAGAAGTCGGTCCATCGCTGTCCCTCGGAAGCCATGCGGTCCAAGTTGGGTGTGCGAATCGTCGGATGGCCGTAGCAGCCGAGGTCGCCATAGCCCAGGTCGTCTGCGAAGACGATGATGAAGTTGGGTTTTCTCCGCGCACTGTCGTTGCCGAGCAGGCGCGATGCCTTCGCGAAGGCCAATCCCGCGGCGCCCATCCCCACCCGTCGCATCAACTCCCGTCGCGTCATCCGGCTGTTCATGTTCATCGTTCGTCCCTTCAGATTCTTCCGACAGGCCTGCGGCCTGTGCCTTCCATTTTCTGGGCGGAGTCGCCCAGGTCCTGACGCATGGCGTCCGCCAGTCGCTGCAATCGCTCGACGACGTCGGGATGTTGATCCGCGACGTTGTGCTGCTCCCCAATGTCGGTCTCCAGATTGTACAAGGCCAACTCGGTCTTGGCCTGCTGGTACTTGGCGGGGATGCCCCCTGTGGCGCGAGGCTGGCCCGCCAGCGTGCGATAGGCGTGGGGGAAGTGCAGCTTCCAGGGACCGCTGCGGACGGCCTCGAGTGCCCAACCCTGATAGAAGAAAAACGCCTCGTGAGGAGACGCGGCGCCGGGGGCGCCGGTCAGGAGCGGTCGGATGTCCTTTCCGTCGATCTTGTGCTCGGGCAGTTGCGCCCCGGCCAAGCTCGCCATCGTCGGGAGCAGGTCCATCGTCGAGGCCAGTTCCTTGCAGGTCTTGCCCGCTGGGATCGTGCCAGGCCACCAGAAGATCGTCGGCTCGCGTTGTCCGCCTTCAAAGGTGGTGCCCTTGCCCTCGCGAAGCGGGGCTGCACAGCCCGCGTGGTCGCCATAGCTGAGCCAGGGGCCGTTGTCAGAGCAGAAGACGACCATCGTATTTCTGTCGATGCCCAGTCGCTCGAGTGTCGAGAGGATCTGTCCGACGGACCAGTCGATCTCCATCACCACGTCCGCGAACAGGCCCTTGCCAGACTTGCCCTTGAACTTGTCCGAGACGAACAGCGGCACGTGCACCATCGAGTGGGGCACATAGAGAAAGAACGGTCGGTCCTTGTTCTTCTCGATGAACCGCACCGCCCGCTCGGTGTACCAGCTCGTCAGTTGGGTCTGGTCGGGGTCGTAGGCGACGACCCGTTCGTTTTCGATCAGCGGCAGATCGGGATACGCCTGCGGGTTCTCAGGATGGCGGGGCCACATGTCGTTGGAGTACGGAAGCCCGAAATACTCGTCGAAGCCGTGACGGGTCGGGAGGAACTTGAGCTTGTCGCCCAGGTGCCATTTGCCGTAGCAGGCGGTCGCGTAGCCCAGGGGCTTGAGCATCCCTGCGAGGGTCGTCTCGCGGTCGCTGATGCCGATCCGCGCGTTGGGCCCGAGCACGTCGGGCAGGCCGACTCGCTGGGGATAGCAGCCGGTCATCAGCGCCGCCCTCGAAGGCGTGCAGGACGACGCGGCGGCGTAGAAGTCGGTGAAACGAACGCCCTCGGCGGCCATGCGGTCCAGGTGGGGAGTCGGATAGTCCTTGGCTCCGAAGGGACCGATGTCCGCATAGGCCATGTCGTCGATGAAGATCACGACGAAATTCGGCGGTCGGTCCTTGCTCTCGTTGGTCGAGGCTCGCAATGCACCGGCGCACCCCGAAGCGGCAGCGCCTACCGCGGCCAACCCGATCGTTCTGAGGAATTCCCGACGATTCAGTTTTGTAGGCATGCCACGATTCTCCAACTACGGTTCGGCGCTCCCAGAGAAAACATAGCCCGAGATCCGGCCGCAGTCAACTCCCAGGATCGGTTCGACTTGGGGCTTTCGCAATGAGGGCCGCCGGTTTACCATGGCCATGGATCGTCGTTTGAAGAAATGGGTTTCGCGATCGATGGAGTTCGAGCATGCAGGCAATCAGCAGAACCGTGTTTGTCGTGTCGATGATGGCAGGCCTTTGGCTCGCAGTCGCCAAAGCGGGTGACGCGGCGCGATTCGTGGTCTCTCCAAAAGGCGGTGAAGGGCGATTCGCGACGCTCCAGGCCGCGTGCCAGGCCGCACGCAAAGCCGGGACGGACAAGCCCAGAACGGTCGTTGTCGAGGAAGGCGACTATTTTCTGGAGGAGCCGGTGACACTCACCCAGGCCGACAGGGGCCTGACCATCGAAGCAGCCCCCGGCGCGAAGGTTTGTCTCTATGGCGGCAGGGAGGTCCTCGGCTGGCAGCCCGATGGCGACGGGCTCTACGCCGCCTCGCTGGCCGGCGTGAAAGAAGGCACCTGGGACTTCCGCACGCTGATCGTCAACGGTCGCTACTGCCCCAGGGCGAGATTGCCCGAGACCGGATTCTTCGAGCACCTGAGCGTTTTCGACGTGCCCTGGATGTCCACCACCGGCGGCGGCTGGAAGCGAAAGCCCACCGACCAAGAGCTGACCACGATGAAGTACAAGCCCGACGATCTGGGCCCTTGGCTGGACGTTCGCAATGCGGAGGTCACCGTCTACCACATGTGGGATGAGTCGTTGCTGGGCGTCTCGGCCCACGATCCGAATTCGCGTATGCTCACCTTCTCGACGCCTTCGGGCCATCCGCCGGGGGCGTTTGGCGTCAAGAAGTACGTCGTGTGGAACGTGCGGGAGGGCATGACCATACCGGGACAGTGGTATCTTGACCGCACCCGCGGCAAAGTCGTCTATCGGCCTCTGGCGGGCGAGGACATGAGCAAGGCCCGCGTGATCGCGCCGGTCGTGACTTCGATCCTGGCGCTGCGAGGCGCCCGAGACAATCCGATCCGGGATGTCACGGTCCGCGGCCTGACGCTCTCGGCGACGACCACGCCGCTCAAGGCAGGGGGCTTCGGAGCCGGCGCGTTCGAAGGGGCCCTCACCGCGACCTCGGCGCGGGACTGCGTGTTTGCGGATCTCGAAGTTGTCAACGTGGGCGGCCAGGCGATCAAAGTCTCCGGCTCGAACCTGCGAGTCGAGCGATGCCACACGCACCACGTCGGCGCCTGCGGCATCCGCTTCCAGGGCGACGGCCTGCTCATCGCGGACAACGAAGTCCACGACATCGGCCTGACCTATCCCAGCGCGATCGCTGTCACCGGAGGCGGCAAAGGTTGCCAGGTCGTGCACAATCACATCTACCGCACGCCCTACTCCGCCCTCACCTGCGGCGGGCAGGACAATCGCATCGAAGGCAACCGCATCCACCACGCGATGCAGGAACTCCACGACGGCGCGGGCATCTACTGCTTCGGCGGCAAGAACCTCGTCCTGAGCGGCAACTTCATCTACGACATCACCGACACCGGCGGCTACGGCGCCTCCGCCTACTACCTCGACGAGCAGTGCGAAGGCTGCGTCGTGGAAAAGAACCTCTCGATCGGCGTCGTCCGTCCCTTGCACAACCACATGGCCAGAAACAATACGATCCGCAACAACGTCTTTGTCAACGACGGCCCGATGCAGATCACGTTTCCCCGCTCGTCGGGGTACACGTTCGAACGCAACATCCTCTTCGCCCAGGGCCCGATTACCCTGGACAACTTCGAGGCGGTGACGAAGCTGAGTGGCAACGTGCTCTTCAGCAGGCAGGGGTCGGTCGAATGCCGCAAGCTCGATCAGTACAGTCGGACGGGCACGTATACTCTTGAGCCGAGCGGGGAAAACCCGCAGACAGATCCGATGCTGACCGCGTACCAAGGGGGCAAGGTCGAATTCGCCCCTGCCTCCCCGGCCCGAAGACTGGGCATCGAACCAATCGACGTCAGCGACGCCGGGCCGCGGCTTAGGGGATGACGGTTTGGCTTGACGCTGCGAGGCCTCCAGGCCACAATCAACGGGTTGGATCACCGTGCGGCAACAGGCCGCTCCGATGGGCCGCCGGTGTGGGCGCCCCAAGCTGTGCGGGGTTTTCCTCCGTTACAAGACGGAGATCGGCATCAAGAACAACAAAAAAGGCCTGGGTTCGCTGCATTACGCTCAGGCTTGGGTTCTGAACGACATCATCGTGGACCCGACTTCCAAGAAGCAATCCAGAGATTGCTGGTGGCTGTGATACAGTGTTTATGGGAGCGACAGCATGGCAAACAAGACGCATACACGCCGGGATTTCCTGAGGTTGGCGGGCTTTGCCGCGGCGGCATCGTTGTTCGGGCAAGGCCGGAGCTTCGCACAAACGGGCCGCAGGCCCAACGTCGTTTTCATTCTCGCCGACGATCTGGGATATGGCGATCCCGGCTGCTACTGTGGGCAGGCGAAAGTGCCGACGCCTGCGCTGGATCGACTGGCCTCGCAGGGGATTCGGTTCACCGACGCACACACGCCCTCTGCAGTCTGCACCCCCACGCGGTACGGCCTGCTGACCGGGCGCTATTGCTGGCGGTCGAGCCTCAAGAGAGGCGTGCTCAACGGCTACAGCAAGCCCTTGATCGAGACTGACCGTCTGACGGTGGCCTCGCTGTTCCAGCGGCACGGCTACGCCACCGCCTGCGCGGGCAAGTGGCATCTTGGTCTGGACTGGGCGACGAAGACCGGCGGCGACGCCAACGCCGAGACGGTCGATTGGGACAAACCCGTTGCGCACGGCCCGCAATCGCTGGGCTTCGATTACAGCTACATCATCCCGGCCTCGCTGGACATGGACCCCTATTGCTGGCTCCAGAATGGTCGGACGGTCGAGGCCGCGACCGCGCACACCCCAGGCAGCAAGCGGCGCTGGGACGGCGGCGGTGGCTTCTGGCGGGCCGGACCCGTCGCGCCGTCGTTCGATTTCTACGAGGTCCTGCCGACCATCACCGCCAAGTCGATCGAATTCATCCGTCGCCAGGAAGCCCGAAAGCCTTTCTTCCTCTACGTCCCGCTGACCGCGCCACACACGCCCTGGATGCCGACGCCGGAGTTTCGAGGCAAGAGTCAGGTCGACTGGTATGGCGATTTCGTCGCGCAGGTGGACGACGCGATCGGTCGGATCGTGGGGGCGATTGACGACGCCGGTTTGGGCAACGACACGCTGGTCATCTTCACCTCGGACAATGGGTCGCATTGGCCGGTTGCCCAGATCGAGAAGTTCGACTACCGCGCCAACGGACCCTGGCGAGGGCAGAAATCCGACATCCACGAGGCAGGGCACAGGGTGCCGTTCATCTGCCGGTGGCCGGGACGGATCAAGCCTGGGACACACAGCGACCAGACGATCTGTCTGACCGATCTGCTGGCAACGTCGGCGGCTCTGCTGGGCGAATCGTTGCCTTCGGGGGCGGGGTCCGACAGCTACAACATCCTGCCGGCCATGCTGGACCCTGGGTTGAAGGACCCGATCCGCGAGGCCACAGTCCATCATTCGGGCAATGGCCTGTTTGCAATCCGCCAGGGCGACTGGAAACTGATCGAGGGTCTCGGTTCCGGCGGGTTCACTGCACCGCAAGCGGTCAAGCCCGAGCCGGGCGGGGCCGCGGGGCAGCTCTACAATCTCCGCGACGACCCCGGCGAGCAGAAGAACCTCTGGCTGGATCGACCGGAAGTCGTCGAGCGGCTCAGCGGTTTGCTGGAGCGATACCGCAAACAGGACCACAGCCGGCCGATCTGACGATCCGAAGAAAGGAGACTTGAACCATGCACGCATCGAGATGGACCCGCAGGGATTTGCTCAAAGTACTGGGCTTGGGAGCGGCGGGGGCTCTGATTCCCGGCTGCAACGGCTCGTCTCGGGCCACGGCGCAGAGCATCAAGAGGCCCAACATCATTCTGATCATGTCGGACGACATGGGCTTCTCGGACATCGGTTGCTATGGCGGAGAGATCGCCACGCCCAACCTTGACCGCCTGGCCGCCAACGGACTTCGATTCACACAGTTCTACAATACCGCCCGCTGTTGCCCGACGAGGGCGTCGCTTCTGACCGGGCTCTATCCCCACCAAGCAGGCATCGGGCACATGGTGGACGACAAGGGCTACCCCGCCTACCGAGGCGATCTCAACGACCAGTGCGTGACGATCGCGGAAGTTCTCAAGCCCGTAGGCTATCGCACCTATATGACCGGCAAGTGGCATGTGACGCGCCACATCGCCAAGGATGGTCCCAAGCACAACTGGCCCTTGCAGCGTGGATTCGAACGCTTCTACGGCACGATCATCGGCGCAGGCAGCTTTTACGACCCGATGGGGCTCTGTCGCGACAACACGTTCATCACGCCTCAGAACGACCCTGAGTACAAGCCCGAGACCTACTACTACACACACGCGATCAGCGACAATGCGTGTCGTTATCTCCGCGAACACTACAGCCAGTCGCCCGACAAGCCCTTCTTTTTGTACATGGCCTACACGACAGCCCATTGGCCCATGCACGCGTTGGAGGAGGACATCGCCAAGTACAAGGGCAAGTACGACCAGGGCTACGAGCCCGTCCGGACGGCCAGGCTCGAGCGACTCAGGAAAATGGGCCTGATCCGGCCCGACTGGGAGCTCAGTCCGCAGGCGGGCGACTGGGCCAAGACCAAGCACAAGGCCTGGGAATCGCGCTGCATGGAGGTCTACGCCGCGATGATCGACGCGATGGACCAGGGAATCGGACGGGTCGTCGCTGAGTTGAAGAGGCAGGGGACGTTCAATGACACGCTGATTCTGTTCCTTCAGGACAACGGCGGTTGCGCCGAGGCCATGGGACGCGCGGCCAACGTCAATCAAAAATGGGTCGATGAGTTCGAAAACCCCGGGCCGCTGGGGCCGAACGATCTCCAGCCCAAGCACACGCCTCCGATGCGGACCCGCGACGGTCGAGCGGTGCGGGGCGGGCCGACCGTGATGCCCGGTCCCGCGGACACGTACATCGGCTATGGGCAAAACTGGGCGAATGTCTCGAACACGCCGTTCCGAGAGTACAAACACTGGGTCCACGAGGGGGGCATCTCGACGCCTCTGATCTGCCACTGGCCGGCGGGCATCAAATCACGCGGCGGACTGTGCCACGATCCCGGCCATGTGATCGACGTCATGGCCACCTGTGTCGAGATCGCAGGCGCCGTCTATCCGACCGAGCGGCAGGGACGCAAGATCCTGCCCGAAGAAGGGGTGAGCCTGGCTCCCGTCTTCCGAGGCGAGGCCCTGCGGGACAGGCCCATCTTCTGGGAGCACGAGGGCAATCGCGCCGTCCGCCAAGGCAAGTGGAAACTCGTCTCCAAGCACCCCGGCGGCTGGGAGCTGTACGATATCGACGCCGACCGCACGGAGATGCACGATCTGGCGGCAAAGAACGCGGACAAGGTGCAGGAGTTGAAGACCTTGTGGGAAGCTTGGGCCCAGCGTTGCGGCGTGCAGCCCTGGCCTGTGAAGAAGCGGGAACCGGGAGCCTGATTCGACGAACTCGGTTCGGAGCAACGTCGTAAAGCCTTGTTCTTTGCAGTCTGAAAGTGTGAGGTCCGAATAATCGACTATGGCGACATCGGAGAATGTGGGCATTGCGTTGGCGCTGACCTTGGTGGCGGGGCTCTCCACAGGGATCGGCAGCGCGATCGCGTATTTCATCAAGCATCCCAAGGTCCTCTACCTATCGTTTTCGCTGGGCCTTTCGGCGGGCGTGATGATTTACGTCTCGTTCGTCGAGTTGCTGCCGGACGCGATTGAGGCGCTGGGTGAACGGTGGTCGGTGTTGTTCTTCTTCATCGGCATCGGATTCATCGCATTGATCGACCTGCTGGTCCCGGAGCGGGAGAACCCGCACAATTACGAAGGACTCGAAGAGCCCAAATCGCCCGATGCGAGTCACCACTTGATGCGGACCGGGGTCATGACCGCCTTGGCCATCGGCATCCACAACTTTCCGGAGGGACTGGCGACGTTCGCCTCGGCGCTCAACGATGTGCATCTGGGCATCTTCATCGCGGTCGCCATCGCGATCCACAACATCCCGGAGGGGATGGCGGTTTCGATGCCTATCTACTTCGCGACAGGCAACCGCAACAAGGCGTTCCTCTATTCGTTCCTCTCGGGCATCTCGGAACCGGTCGGAGCGGTCATCGGGTACCTCGTGTTGATGCCCTTCCTGACGCCGATGGTGCTGGCCGGGACGCTGGCCTTTGTCGCAGGCGTGATGATCTATATTTCTCTGGATGAACTGCTGCCCATGGCCCACCGCTACGGCCACGGTCACCTGGTCATCAGCGGCGTCATTCTCGGCATGCTCGTCATGGCTGTCAGCCTGATGCTGTTGTAAGTACAAACGTAGCAGCGTAAATGCGTCGAAGCCAGGAAACGCCTCTACCTTTCCATGCCTATACGCATCCAAGCTTTCCCCTTCTCCTTCAGCGATTGACACAGATGCGGTTGATGTTCGCACGCCGAATCGTACAATGAAAGCGTGCGAGGCTTCGGGCCTCGACGCAGAGTGCATCCCCGGCATACCTCTGTGGATTGGTAGGAAATCCGTTGGAGATTCAGTGGTGCGTATCGCGTTAGGGCAGTTCAACGCCACGGTCGGCGACCTGGCTGGCAATGTGGCGAAGATGAAGAAGATTTGGACCCAGGCTGTCCAGGCCGGGGCCGACTTGGTGGCGTTTCCGGAGATGGCAATCTGCGGGTATCCGCCGGAGGATCTGGTGTACAACCGCCAGTTCGTCCGCGATGGTCGGGCGGCTCTGGAGGATTTGGCTTCGTTTTGCAGGAAGGGGACCGTCGTCGTGGGCTTCGTCGAGAGCGGCGCCCACAGCCTGTACAACGCCGCCGCGGTGATTCAGAAGGGCCGGATCGTCCACACCTACCACAAAGCCAACCTGCCCAACTACAGCGTCTTCGACGAACAGCGCTATTTCCGAGCAGGCGAGCGGCCGGTGGTCTTCAACGTCAACGGTCTGCGCGTCGCGGTGACCATCTGCGAGGACCTGTGGAACCCGCAACGACTGACCGATCTGCTGATGGGCGTCGGCCGGTTCCACCTGCTGCTGAACATCTCCGCTTCGCCGTTCGACGTGGGCAAGATCTCCCGGCGGGAGGACGTCATCCGCAAGTGCACGGATGTCTTCGACTGCGCCGTCGCCTACTGCAATCTGCTGGGCGGCCAGGACGAGCTGGTCTTCGACGGTCGGAGCATCCTCATGGATTCCTCCGGCCGGGTTGCCGCGAAAGCGAAGGCTTTCGACGAGGACCTGCTCATCGCCGATATCCAAGAGGGCGCCGAAGGGATCACCATCGCGCCGACGCAGCCGCCGGCGGTTCAGCCGGCCGACAAGGTCGAGGAAGTCTATGAGGCCTTGGTGCTGGCGACCCGCGATTACGTGATCAAGAACGGGTTCAAGCAGACGATCCTGGGCATCAGCGGAGGCATCGACTCGGCGGTCACAGCGGCCATCGCCGCCGCGGCGCTGGGACCCGAGAATGTCCAGTGCGTGACGATGCCCTCGCGGTTCAACAGTCCTGAGACGATCGCCGACTCCAAGCTCGTCGCGGACAACCTGGGGTGCCCCTTGCTGGCGATCCCGATCGAGCCGATCCTGACGCAGTTCAGTCAGTCGCTCAAGGCGGACCCTCGCTGGACGGAGGACGGCATCGCCTACGAGAATCTCCAGGCCCGCATCCGCGGCATGATCCTGATGTCCCTGAGCAACCAGGTGGGCTCGCTCGTTCTGACCACAGGCAACAAGAGCGAGGTCTCCGTCGGCTACAGCACGCTGTATGGCGATTCTGCGGGCGGCTTCGGCGTCATCAAGGACCTGCTCAAGACGATGGTTTACCAACTGGCTGAATACATCAACCGTCGCGCCGGGCGCGAGGTCATCCCGGAGGCGGTGATCCGGCGGATTCCCAGCGCGGAGCTTCGACCGAACCAGAAGGACACGGACTCGCTGCCCGACTACGACTTGCTGGACCGGATCATCACCGGTTACGTCGAAGAGGACAAATCCGCACGGGAGCTGGTGGAGTCGGGCTTGCCCGCCGAGACGGTGGAGCGAGTGATTCGCATGATCGATCGCAACGAGTACAAGCGAAGACAGTCGGCCCCCGGCGTGCGGATCACGCCCAAGGCCTTCGGCAAAGACCGCCGACTGCCTATTACGAACCGCTACACAACCACAGTGAACCCTCGGGGGGTGCAACAACGATGCTAGCCGTCCGAGGCGGATTGGAATCGTCCTGGGATGCCCCAGCGGGGGAATGATCGCCGGCTCAGAGAACCGCAAGGGAAGAACGCCGGCCTGTTGTGTTTCTCATCGCTGCGGTGGATGCGAAGCCCAAGCCGAGTGGGCGGAGCGACTTGACGCTTCGCTGCACGGCTTCTACACGGCGCAGGAGGTTTTGCCTGTCTTTTCGTCTCAGGTGGCCCGCAGAATCTCCGTGTGCTTGCGAAACCGCTTGTCGTCGGTTTGCGTGTAGTCCATGCGGTAGTGCACGCCCCGGCTCTCCTTGCGGAGATCGGCGCAGTGGGCCATCAACAGGGAGGTCGTGAGCATGTTCTGGCATTCCCAGCCCTCGCGGGTGTCGAAGACTTTGTCCATCACATAGCGTTGCCAGAACCGGATGATCTCCTGGGCCTCCGCCAGCGGCTGGGCCCTTCGCGTGATGCCGACGTTGCGCCACATCAAGGCACGCAAGGAGTTGCGGACGTCCGCGGTGTCGAGCTGGCTGCGGTCGGAGTGCGGAATGTTGTAGCGGATCACCGGGTGTTTGAGAGACGTCAGATCGCTGGGCTCGCTGGCCAGGACCGCCTGGCCCGCCAGCTTGCCGAAGACGAGCCCTTCGAGCAGCGAGTTGCTGCCGAGCCGGTTGGCGCCGTGCAGGCCGGTTGAGGCCACCTCGCCGCAGGCGTAGAGGTTCTCGATGCTTGTGCGCGCCAGGGCGTCGGTCTTGACGCCTCCGACCATGTAATGGGCGCTGGGCCGGACCGGAATCAGATCGTGGCTGACGTCGATGTCGAAACTTTCGCACAGGTCGCTGATCAGCGGGAACCGCCTGGCGAAGTACTCCTTGTTCATGTGACGGATATCGAGATAGACATGCGTGGCGTCGGTCTTTCGCATCTGGGCCAAGATCGCCCGGCTCACGACGTCGCGCGGGGCCAGTTCGCCGGCTTCGTCGTAATCTTCCATGAACCGTCGGCCCTTGGTGTCCAGCAGATGGGCGCCCTCGCCTCGCAGGGTTTCAGTGATCAAAGCACGGGAGGCGCCGGCGATGTACAGCGTTGTCGGATGGAACTGCACGAACTCCAGGTCGCGCAGGATCGCCCCGGCCCGGTAGGCCATCGCCAGCCCGTCGGCGGTGGCGACCGAGGGATTGGTCGTTTCGCGGTAGAGCTGTCCGCCGCCACCGGTGGCCAGGATGGTGTTGGCCGCCCAGACGATCTGGAACCCATGATCCCGGCTGTGCCCGATGATGCCGATGCAACGGTTCTCTTTGCCCGCAGCGCCGCTGCGCGTCGGGTCGGTGAGCAGATCGATCGTGAAGAACTGCTCGATGATTCGGATGTTGGGTTTGCTTCGGACCTTCGCGATGAGGGTCTCGGCGATGGCCCTGCCGGTCTCGTCGCCGTGAGCATGCAGGACGCGGGCGTGCGAATGGCCGCCCTCGAGCGTGGTGTCGATCTGGCCGTTTACCAGATCGAAACCCGCGCCCCATTCCTGCAACTGGCGGACCAGCTCGGGTCCCTGGCGGACGACCTGCTCGACGACCTGGGGATCGGCGATCCCGCCGCCGGTGCGGAGGGTGTCGGCGATATGGGCCTCGAAGGTGTCTTCCTGCCGAAAGACGGAGGCGATGCCCCCTTGGGCGTTCCATGTGTTGCTCTCGTCAATGTTGCCTTTGCAGACGACGACAACGGTGCGGTGGTCGGCGGCTTCCAGGGCGGCCCGCAGACCGGCGATCCCTGCTCCGACGACCACGCAATCCGCGAAGAGCTGGCTGGTCGAGATCGAATCGATGTTCACGAGGTACCGGCGGGGTTCGCCGAAGCGGATCGGCTCGGTCGGCGCCGGCTCCTGGCCTTGGTATTGTTCATTCATACTTGTGTTGCCTTGTCAGTCGGTGATTCGAAGAACGCCTCGAACCACAAGTCGAAAAAGGAAAGGATGGGGCGACCCCATCCTGCGAATCCCTACGACAGCCCTCCATACAGGGTTGCATCGTTTTCGCCGCAAAGCCTATCATCCTACCCGAATCCTCTCCAGAGGGAAATACAGAAACCCATTCGGCAAAGAGTCGACGAGGGATTCGTGAGAGTCCTCCGAAAAGGCGCCGCAGGCCTCGCCCCTACCGGGTCTTGCGGACCAGGGCCAGGTCGTTTGGGAAGAGCCGCTTGTCGCCTGCGAACCTCGCGACGAATTGCTGCAACTCCCCGGTCGAGGCGGTCAGGATCGGGCGGTCGTCGACCATTTCATGTCTGGCCGCTGTGGGCACGGCCTGCACCAGTTCCTTGAATCGATCGTCGTCGGTGATGCCAAGCCTCAGTTGTTCCTCGATCGCGTCCACTCGGATGAAGGTATGGACCGGCACGAAGAAGAACCCGTTGTAGGCCAGCGGCATTTTCTCGATGTCTTGTTCGCCCGAGGGGAACCGGTCGGCGAAGATATCGAGGAACAGACGGTCGCCCAGCTTGACCAGGCACGCGGCGAACGAGCCCTTGCGGCCATCCTGATCGGTGATGTCCAGACGATAGAACTTCGTGATGTCCTCTCGCCAGGATTCCAGCGGCCCCTTGGCGGCGGATTCCTCCAGACGGGAGAACGCCCAAGTCACCTCGGGATCGTTGGGGTCTTTGACCCACGTGCCCACAAGTTTTTCCTCGAAGACAAGGTTCTCTCGGGTGAACAGCGGGTGCAGCGAAACGACGGGTACGCAGCCTGCCGGCAGGATCGCCAGGAGGTAACAGGCAAGTTTCTTTGCTTTCACGGTTTTCTCCTTTCACGCCGGGACTCGGTGCGCCACGGTTCTTTGCGGTCATCCTACCGCGCCGGCATTCCGGCGAGAAGTGGGTTGCCGGATGACCCCCAAAGGGATACAGTGCATCGCTTGTCTTTCGGAAAGATCGTGGTTTTTTTTTCGTAGAAGCAGGATTGAACATGTACGAATTGACTTCGACGGGATGGTTTCTCGTCGGGCTGTCCGCGGTCCTGGTGGGCCTGAGCAAGACCGGAATCCCGGGTCTGGGCATCCTCATGACACCCTTGATGGCGATGGCCTTTCCTCTCGAATACCTGCGAGAATCCACCGGCATTCTCCTGGGCATGCTCATTCTGGGCGATCTCTTCGCCGCGGGTTACTACCGCCAGCACGCAGAGTGGAGGTATGTCCTTCGGCTTCTGCCGCCGGCGTTTGCCGGAATCGTGGCGGGTTGGTTGGCCATGGGGTACGTTTCCGACGCCCAGCTTCAACGGATCATCGGCGTCATCATCCTGGGCATGCTCGCGGTCAATTATTGGCGGACTCGTCTGCAAGGGGAGAACGCCCCGATCCCAAGCCAGGGGTGGTTCGGGCCGCTGATGGGCTTCATTGCGGGCGTCACCACGATGATGGCCAACGCCGCCGGACCGGTCATGGTCATCTATTTGCTGGCCATGCGGCTGCCCAAGTTCGCCTTCATCGGCACCAGCGCCTGGTTTTTCTTCGTGGTCAATTGGCTCAAGGTGCCGTTCAGCGCTAATCTGAACTTGATCAATGCCCTGTCGCTCAAACTGGACCTGATGATGTTGCCGTTGATCTCGCTGGGGGCTGCGGCGGGCATCTTGTTCCTGCGGAAGATCCCGCAGAAGATTTTCAACGACACCGTTCAAATCCTGGCCGCGGCGGCGGCGGTCAAGCTGTTGTTTTAGGCTCTTGCCGGCAGGGGCTCCTCTTGCCCTTGTCGAATCGTCGGGTCATAATTCACCTGCGGAGAACCCAATGGAACAGAAGGGTTCCTCTGCCGGCGTCGTGATGCAAATGTACGAGAACGAGACTGATTTCGGGCCGGCCCGTCGTCGGATGATCGAGCGCGATCTCCAGGGTCGGGACATCACGGACCCGCAGGTGCTGCGGGTCATGGCCCGGATTCCGCGCGAGGAGTTCGTGCCGATCGAGCAGAGGGACCGGGCGTATCGCGATCATCCGTTGCCGATTGGGCAGGGGCAGACGATCTCCCAGCCGTATATGGTTGCGTTCATGACGCAACTGCTCGACCTGACGCCGTCGTGTGAGGTTCTGGAGGTCGGGACCGGCAGCGGATATCAGACTGCGATTCTGGCCTGTCTTGCTGGGCGGGTCTACACCATGGAGCGATTCGCCGATCTGTCGGCCACCGCTCGGACGGTGCTTGGGAAGCTGGGCATCGACAACGTCGAGTACCATGTCGGCGACGGCAGCCTCGGATGGCCGGCCGACCGGACGTTCGAGCGGATTCTCGTCACGGCCGCGGTGCCGGAATTTCCGCCTCCGCTGGTCAAGCAACTCGCCGAGGGCGGGGTGATGGTCGCGCCCGTCGGGGGCGGCGATCTTCAGCAGATCGTCGTTGCGGAGAAACGTCAAGGCAAGCTGATCGAAAGGCAACAGGGCGACTGTCGTTTCGTCCGGTTGGTCGGCAAATACGGTTTTCAAGGCTGATCTCCTCGGTGTTTGCTTTTCACCGGCGAGAGACGCGTTGTCGTGGCAGGATGTATGCAGGACGTGGTTCACACACAAGCGTATGACCATGAGAGTGTGACGCTCTCGACGCCGGTGCAATACCTCAAGGGGGTGGGGCCGGCTCGGGCCGAGATCTTTGCAAAACTCGGCGTGCGGACGGTCGCGGATCTGATCGAGTATTTTCCGCGGGATTGGGTCTTTGCGCCGGAGCCGACCCAGATCGGGCAGATGAAGCCCCAAGAGAACGCCACGATTGTCGGACGGGTCGAGTCGATCGATTTTCGTCAGCACCGAAGGCCGCCGGTCTTCGAGGTGATCGTCAGCGACGACACCGGCGTCTGTCGGATCGTCTGGTTCAACGGCGGCTACCTTCGCAATCAGATTCAGCTCGGTCAGTTCCTCCTGGCCTCGGGCAAAACCTCGATCTACAGACACCAGCTCCAGATGACCAACCCCAAATTCATGACCCTCGACGAGGCGCAGACCGAGCCCCAGGAACCGTTCAGCGGGGGCGTCTATCCCGCCAGCGGCAGACTCACCAGTCGGCAGATCAAGAAGATCCTTTTGCCTGTGTTGGATCGTCTGGATTCGCTCGTCGAGGAGTTTCACGAGGAGGGCTGTCTCAAAGAGATCGGTCTGATCGGCCGAAAGGACGCGCTGGCTTGGATCCATATGCCGCCGGATGAAGACAAGCTCCACCAGGCCCGGCGCCGACTCAAATACGACGAGTTGTTCCTCATGCAGCTTGGATTGGCGCTTCGCCGATACCGGGCGCAGCACACCGCCAGGGCCACGCCTTGCGTAAGGACCGAGGAGATCGACAGTCGGATTCGAAGGCGGTTTCCCTTCCTGCTCACGGAGGACCAAAACGCCTGTATCGCGGAAATCGCCGAGGACATGGGCCGCACCACGCCGATGAACCGCCTGCTCCAGGGCGATGTGGGCTCAGGCAAGACCGTGGTCGCGCTGTACGCGGCGCTTTTGGCGATCGCCAACAAGGCGCAGGCGGCCATCATGGCGCCCACCGAGATCCTCTCCTGCCAACACTTCCTGAGCATCGAGCGCTACCTGAAGGACAGCCAGGTCCGACGGGTGCTTATCACCGGCGGCATGACCGGCAAGAAACGCGACGAGGTCCTCGCTCAGATCCGCCAGGGCCGGATCGACATCGTCGTCGGGACGGTCGCCCTGCTGGAGAAAGACATCGAATTTCGAAATCTGGGGTTGGTTGTGATCGACGAACAGCACAAGTTCGGCGTCCACCAGCGGGCTGAGCTGCGAAAAGACGGCGCGCCTCATTGCCTGGTGATGACCGCGACGCCGATTCCCCGAACGTTGGCGATGACCGCCTTCGGCGATCTGGACGTTTCGATGATCAAGCACTGTCCGCCGGGCAGGGGGACGGTCGTCACTCGCTGGGTGGACCGCAAGGACCGAGGCAGGGCCTACGATTTCATCCGCGACCGCCTGCGGGCCGGCAAACAGGCGTATGTCGTGTGCCCGCGCATCGCCGCGGTCGAGGAGACCGGCAAAGACATCAAGGCCGCGACGGACACATGGAAGGAACTGTCGGAACGGGTTTTTCCCGAGTTCAAGGTCTCCCTCTTGCACGGCCGGATGTCATCCGACGAGAAACAGCAGGTCATGGCGGGATTCCGCAAAGGGCAGATCGACGTACTGGTCTCGACCGTCGTGATCGAGGTCGGCGTCGACGTGCCCAACGCGACGATCATGGTGATCGAGGGGGCCGACCGCTTCGGCCTGGCGCAGCTTCACCAGCTTCGCGGACGGATCGGGCGGGGCGAGTCGAAGTCCTACTGTCTGCTCTTTGCCGAAACGGACAACGAAGCGGCCAAGAGCCGGCTGGAGGTCATGACCCGCATCCATGACGGGTTCGAAATCGCCGAGCAAGACCTGAAGATTCGCGGTCCCGGCGAGATGTTCAGCGCCCGCCAGCACGGGTTGCCCGATCTGAAGATCGCCAACATTATCGACGACTACGATCTGTTGGTGATCGCGCGTCGATACGCTTTTCAATTGGTGGGATCGGACCCCACGCTGGCCAAGCCGGAACACCGCGGCCTCCGACGGGCGCTGATCGCGCGGTTCGGCAACTCCCTGGGCCTGGTGGATGTCGCCTGACCCGATTTTGCTGGAATTTCGCGGGCCGAAGGTGTAAAAAAGGCCCCTGCTTCACGGGCAGAGCCGATGCGCTATGCAAGTTACGTACCAATACAATTCGCTGGAGGCCGTTCTGGCCGGTGTCCGAGGCGTCATGTCGCTGGTGGCGGTGGCGTCCTTCGCCCTGTTGTTCGGGTTCTATGAACCGCCGGTCCGGGAATCGATCGTCTTTACGGTTCAGACGGCGGTGTTTTTCACGTTCCTTGGCACCAGCGGGATCCGCCTGTGGAACGCCGAATTCAAACGCGAGTACCTTTATGTCAACTGGTACGATATTCCCGCGCTGCTGGCTCTGGCGACGGCGGTGGTCGGCGCCGAGCACTGGTTTCCGGACGTCGATCCCTATCGTGTCCGCCATCTGGCCGTCGCGGTGTACCTCATGTTCGAGGTCACGATCAAGTTTTTTCTCCTGTCGGTTCGTCTGGCTGCCACCGGTCGCAATCCCAGTCGGACGCTGGTGATCAGCTTCGTCGTTCTGATCGCCACCGGGACCGTCCTGCTGATGCTGCCCAAGGCGACGCCCGGGCGGACTTCCCTGCGTCTCATCGACGCCTTGTTCACCTCCACCAGCGCCACCTGCGTGACCGGCCTGGTCGTGGCCTGCACCGGCGAGGACTTCAACTTCATGGGCCAGGTCGTCATCCTGGTCTTGATTCAGCTCGGCGCGTTGGGCATTGTGGTGTTCGGAGCGGTTTTCGCCCTGTTGCTGGGCCAGGCGCTGACTCTGCGGGAAACCGTGGCGATGCAGGACCTGCTCAGCACGGAGACCGCCAGTCGGATCGGCAGAACCATTCTGTTCATCTTCGTCCTGACGATTCTGGTCGAAGCCGGCGGGGCCCTGGCCCTGTTCGGCATGTGGGACGATGTCCCCACCTGGGATCCCCAAACGCATTCGCGATCGTTTTTCAGCATTTTCCACTCCATCAGCGCCTTCTGCAACGCGGGTTTCGATCTGATGGGCGACAGCCTGATCCGCTACAACCGGCAGTGGCAGGTCTACGGCGTGATTTGTCCGCTGATCGTTCTGGGAGGGCTGGGTTTCGGGGTTCTCTACAATCTTACGAATCTGTTTCTCGATCGGTTGCGGCTGACCTGGGTGCGACGTGTCCATCGAAGGCTCTTTCTGAGCGGAGAGCCGCCGATGAGGATGCGTCTGCAATCCAAGATCGTGCTGAGCGTCACCGGTGTGCTCATTGTGGTCGGCGCGGCGGCCCTTCTGATTCTCGAACAATTCTCAGGAGCGGACAGGCCGTCCGGACCGCCGGACGTGCTCGGAGCGATCTTCCAATCCATCACCGCGCGGACCGCCGGTTTCAACTCGGTCCGCATCGCCGATATGACCGACGCCAGCAAGCTGGTGCTGATGTTTCTGATGTTTGTCGGCGGTTCCCCCGGCTCGACCGCCGGCGGCATCAAGACGGTGACCCTGGCGATCGTTTTGGCGACGGTGATGGCCACTCTTCGAAAGCGAACCGACCTGGAGATGTTTCATCGTTCGATCCGCATCGTCGTGCTCCGACGGGCGGTGACGATCATCGTGCTGTTCGTCGCCGTGATCTTGCTGGCGACGATGATTCTGACGATCACCGAGCGATCTCATTATCCCGGGGATTTCACGTTTCTGGATTTGACGTTTGAGGTGGTTTCCGCGATCTGCACGGTGGGCCTGTCGACGGGGGTGACCCCCCTTTTGACAGACGCCGGGAAGTTGATTATCATTCTGGTCATGCTGATCGGCAGGCTCGGTCCGTTGACTCTGCTGGCGGCGCTGACCTTCAACCTCAGGCCCGTTCGGTACGACTATCCGGAAGAGGTGGTGATCGTCGGTTGATGGAATGAAGATGGATGTGGGAAGCCTACGAAATACGATGAAAGGATGGTCACATAGGAAGTTTCACGTGCAAAGGGGTTGCCGCTTTGGACTGGAAACTTGCGACTTCAGACTCTCATGAGACGTTTTGCAGTCATCGGATTGGGACGATTCGGAAGCAAACTCGCCATCGCTTTGTCGATGAGCGGCGCCGAGGTGATCGCGATCGATAAGAACCGCGAGGTGGTGGATCTGATCCGGGATCAGGTGGGCCACGCCGTGCGTCTGGACAGCACCGACGAAGAAGCCCTCCGCGCCCAAGGTGTGCACAACGTGGACGTGGCCATCATCGGCATGGGCCAGAAGGGGTTCGAGGACGCGATCCTGACGGTTGTGACTCTCCGTCAAATGGGCGTGCAGCAGGTGTACGCGCGGGCCGAGAGCCTCGTCGCCGGCCAGGTTTTCTCCAAGGTCGGCGCCACCGAAGTCATCTATCCCGAGCTCGAATCGGCCCAGCGCTGGGCCTACAAGCTGATCGCCCCCCAGATCGGGGAGAAGATCGACTTTGCGCCGGGGTACAGCCTGGCCAGGATCGAGGCGCCGGAGAGTTTCGACGGCAAGACGGTGATGGACCTGCAGCTTCGCCAGAAATATAATATCAATCTCGTGCTCATCAAACGCAGCGACGAGACCCGGGCCAAGAAGACCGAGAAAGGCCCGATCATCGCCGTGCCCATGCCGGGCACCGTCGTCTATCGGGGCGACATCCTCATGGTCGCCGGGTCCGACGCCGATTTGGCGCGATTGCCGCAGGAGTGATGGGGTTTCAGACCGCTCGAAGAGAAGGAACAAAACTTTGACCAAGAAGGTGAAGATACCGCAAAGCCAAGCGGGGCTCAAACGTCCGCTCCATGAACGTCATGCATTCTTACGGATCGAGAAGAACAACGCGTGGATCACCAGTCCCAACCGGGAACTTGCCGAGACGTTCGGTTCGCTGATCCTGCAGGGGGATCCGGTCACCGTTGTGAAAACCGGCCGGGTCATCGTCTGGGGGATCTACGCCGGAGAGCCGGAGGAGACCGGCGAAATGATCCTCGATCGCAAACCGGACGGTCGGTTCAAGCTCGTGCCGTTGGAGACCACGCCGAGCAGGCTGCTGACGCGCGTGGCGGAGCTTGTCGGCCGCCCCGGCAGCCTGACCTCCGAACAAGGGCAGCACGGCCTGATTCTTCGCGGCCACCTGCGTCGTTCCGGCCCACCGGTCGCAACGGAGACGACGAGTCGGGAGTCGCCCCCCCCGTCCTCCCCGGCTGCGGAAGCTCTGGCGCCCACCGGGGGGGGCCCGAAGGTCACCGGGGCCGACGCCATCGCGGCGATTGGGCAAAAAGTCTCCCTGGAGTTTCTCGAACGTGGCGTCAAAGTCCGCATTCGCGGCAAGCGGGCGGACTGCGAGGCGACCGCCAAACGGATTCTCAAGGGCAGTCCGACGGTGGCTTCGGAGCAGGGCGCCAAGTACATGATCGAGGGCAACCTGAGCAAGTCTTTTCTCACGAAGGGAACCAGCCAGCAGGGTCCCGATGCCGACGGCGTGTATATCCGAGAGGACAGCGCCGAGCGGACCTTCACCGCCTTCGGCGAGAACCTCACCGCTGTCCAGGCGGCCTGCCGCAAAGGGTGCAAGGAAGAAACGATGTTCACGATCGTCGTCAACGACCGCTCGTCCGGGCCGGTCGTGATCAGTTCCGGCAGGCGACGCTCCGTGTGATGGTTCTGCCGCGCCGGTCCGTGGCGTGTCGTCGCTCGCTCAGTAGTCCTTGAAGGGTCTGAGCCAGAGGGGCCAGTCCTCGTGCCTGACGGATCCCGCGGAGGTCCACGCATTGGCCGTGTTGAACGTCCGATTCCACTTGAGGGTCCACAGTTCCTTGAGACCCACCTTTCGCGCGGCCAAGTCGGCGAAGAGATGGTTGACATACCCCGTGTGGCGATTCAGGCAGACCAGGGCCCATTCGTTGAGCCCGCTCAGATCCCCTTCCATCAGGGGGGGACCCGCATTGGCGTTGGGATATGCGTCCACATAGGCGCAGTCGAAAAAGAGGGGCACCGTATCCGGTTTCTTGAGGGTGTTGCGATTCCTCCAGTACTCCGGGGCGTTGCGGTCGCAGATCCATTCGTTCTGGCCGTAACTGCCGATGTCGATGGTCTCTTTTTGTTTGAGGTTCGCCCAGCCCTGGCGGTCCCAGGACCAGGCGCGGGTCGCGAAGTTGCCGGCGACGACCATCGGCCGGGTTGCGACCGGGCAGAGGGTCAACGCCCCCCGATCCTGATAGTAGGGCATGAGCACGACCAGCCAGTCGTTGGCGGCGTCGCCGCCGGCCGAGCCGCCGGTGTTGAATTTGCCTTTGCTCTCCTCCGTGTACATGTGCCAGATGTAGCCCCACTGCCGGAGGTTGGATAGACAGGCGACGGCGCGGGCCTGTTTGCGGGCCCGATGGAGGCTGGGCAACAAGAGCGACATCAGCATGGCGATGATCGCCACGACCACGAGCAGTTCGATCAGGGTGAATCCCGTCGTAGTTCTGCGTTGTCCCGTGGTTTGAGTCATTGGGATTTCCTCCCGTGCCGTCGGTGGCACTGCGTTGCGAGGATGCAAGAGGGTGGCCGGGGTCAAGGCGCCCAACTGGCAGCGGGTACATTCCAGGCAGCGGATGCAACGAAGGTCGTTGGGGCTGCGCTGGGGGTCGATATGGTACCGACACAGCCGGGCGCATCGGCCGCAGGCGGTGCACTTGTCCGGTTCGAACCGCAGGAAGAAGCCGGAGACCCGGTTGAACGAGGCGAGGATCACGCCCAGCGGACAGAGTATCCGACACCAGGGTCTGCGGATGAAGAAGATCGCGATCAGGAACAGCCCGGTGATCGTCAGTTTCAGGGCATTCGGCCAGAGGATGTCTTGGCCGGCCCGCAGTTGCTGGACGATGCCGGGAAGCGCCGCTTCAAGGGCGCCGGCCGGACAGATCCTGCAGATTGACAGGGGGTGCTCGACGCCCAGCAGGGCGGGGATCGCCAGGACGAAGACGCCCAGCGTCACGAAGCGAAGATACCCCAGCCCGCCAGGGGGATCGAACTTGGGCGTGGGGACCTTGGCCGCCAGGTCCTGCAGCCACCCGAAAGGGCAGGCCCAGCCGCAGAACAGGCTTCCGACCAGAGCTCCAAAGAGGATCAACATGCCCACGACGACAAAAGGCGCGGTCAAGTGCGCAAGCATGCCGATGGGACAACCGAAGGTCGCCAGCGGGCATCCATAACAGTGAAAGACCGGGGCGCAATAGCCGTGCAGGCGGGCGCCGAGGGGGGCCAACCAAACCGCCAGGAATGCGGTCTGAATCCACAGTCGGTACGGCTGCAACTTGGCGAAAACGCCCGCGAATCTGGTCCTTTTTCTTTCGGCGATGGTTGCCATGGCTCCTTTCTGGAGGCGGGTCGATCGGGGGTCCGTTCAGGCCGTGGACACCACGGCGGTGGTTACCTCGCTCAGGTCGGGCAGGCCGCAGGGGGCTTCGCCGGTTCGGCCTCTTTCTTCTGGACTGGGCTTGACGCTTGCAACCCGTCGGAGGCCGGGGTCGCTTCCTGGGCAGCCGCGGGTTCGGACCTGCCCCCAAGTTGACTGGGTCGGTCGGAGGGAACGGGGGCTGCCGTCGAGGACAGGCCGTAGGTCAGCAGGCCCGCGCCCAGGACGATCAACACGAGGAAGAAGATTGCCCTTTGCTTTTCCATGCCACACCTCACAACTGCGTCCGGGCCTGATTCCGCCGGTCGTCCAGAACCCCGGTTGTCCTGCCGCGGATTTCATTGGCAAAATGGCGGAGGCGAATGGGAATCGAACCCACCCAGGACCTTCTCGGCCCTGCACTGGTTTTGAAGACCAGGAGCGCCACCAGACGCCAGTCACCTCCGTATGGAAATCCGTTGTTTTCGACACGACTTATGGTAACCGCCCGGCCGATGAAAGGCAAACAATCTCCGCAGGGCGAGCCTGTTCTCAACGACAAGCCACGGGGCTCGAGCCTCCCCCGGTCTTTTTGAGGGATTTTCCAAAAAAATGATTCGGGAACCTCCCTGGTATCCAATTCTACTTTATATTTTATACACAGACGGCCGGAGCAACCGCTTCGGTTACGGGCGTCTTCCTTCACGTACGTCGGTTCGGAAGGGCAAGGGGGGCCTTCGGGATAAGTGTCCCGGCCAGCGATTCGAATTCTTGGGTTGCCGCTGTTACCACATCTCCAGGCTGTGCCTCATTAGAGGTGAAGGGCATGGAATGAAGGGGTATTCGAATGAACATGGTGCTCGTCATACTCCATATCGCGGTCCTTGCGACCTTGATTTTCGCCTACGGCCGAGAGTAACTCCCATCGGGATCTCGGCCTTGCGCCGGCCCGACCACGACTTCAGAATCGGTCCGCCATGCCCTGAGTGATTCCGTCTTTTCCGATCTTCCGCGATTTTCCCCACCCATTCGAAGAAGGCCGTTGCGATTGAGATCTCGGCGAGTGCCGTGCCTGCGTCCTGAAACGACATCGGTACCGCACCGCGGTGAAACACCTGGGACAGCGGGGCTTGGCCGCGTTCAAGCCAACCAGCCGGGGAACGGTCGCAACTTTCCTGGACCACAGGATTTACGACATCAACGACACCCCCGGTCAACCCTCAAACAACCAACCGTCCACCAACGACCAACCAACGGGCAACCATCGGCCAACCACTAACAAGAATGATAAGAATGAAAAGAATGAAAAGAAGGAGAAAGCAAAGCTCCTCTGGGAATTGCTTTCGCAATGGATTCAACAGAGCAAGAGCGACTTCCGTCGGCAAAAACTCTCAGGTTTCTCGACGGAATCTCTCTTGACTTGATTCTCCAAAGGCGGTATGTTCTTGCGTTTCCCGAACGCGGGGAAGGTACGACCCTGCTTCGACAGTTGAAAATAACGTAAAAAGGAGAAGTTCAGAATGAAAGAGTCAGCGGTGGAAAAGAACAGAAGCATGCACGACCTTGTGGAAGGTCCCGCAGGGTATCTGGAGCGCGGCTGGGTCATCGCGAACCACAAGCTCGTCTCGTTTCATGCCGCCTTTATTTCGTCGGTTCTGAGCTTGCCGGCTGCCGAATTGACCGCGCGGGCCGCCGCCGGGGAGAACATCAAGTCGGTGGTCTTGCAGTTCATGTTTTCGCCGATGCACATAGAGCTGTGGATTTCCCTGGCGATTCTTTATCTGTCCTGGCACATCGCCATCGCGGTCCATGAAATGGGCCACTTCCTGACGGCCGCGAAGCTGACGGCTCTGAACAAGGACTCCCAGGAGAAGGCCGACGCCGCCCTCAAGAGCGGCAACAAGTTCGGTTACTACGCCCAGATGTTCCTGTTGATCCCGTGGGGCAAGTTCTACGGCGTCCGCAAAGAGAACGGCAACTTCGCCCCCGATGCACCGTACAACCTGGCGGTGTCGGCCGCCGCTCCGATCTGGAGCCAGTGGCTGGCCACGATTTGCCTGCCGATCGCGGCGTTCTTCATTATCGTGGGTCTGGCGGCAGGTCAGGATTGGATGATTTACATCGGCCGGTTCTTCCTGGCCCCCGGCGTGGTCGGGCTGCTTGACCGGCTCCTGGCCGATCCGGGCAAACTGAAGGAGTTCCGCAACCGCGAGAAGGCTGCCGCGGAGGCCGCCGCCCGCGCCGCTGCGATCGCCGCTTCCGGCGAGGCCTGGACGACTCGCGTGGCCCAGGTCAAAAAGACCATGCTCACCAGCCGGATGCAGCAGGTCACCCTCAAGGACGGCAGCCGCGTCACCGCCCCTTGGCAGTTCCGAAACTGCGCCATGGGCGGCCGGCACACCGAGAAGGAGTATCCCGAGAGCAACATCAGCATGCAGGAAAGCATGTTCATGCCTCTCTCGCCCAAGACCTACGAAGACGCTCAGGAAATGACGGTCAAGCTCCAGAGCCGTCTGAAGGAAATCATCGAGTCGGCCCCCGGCGCCAAGGTGATGGGTGTCGGTCTCGAAGGCGGTATCGCTCCGTACATCGACAAGGAGCCCACCGACCAGGTGCCCGAGCAGCGGATGTGGCGTTTCATGAAGCAGGCCATTCTGGACTGCGAGCTCGTGCCGGGTGTGGACGTCGCCATCGCGCTGGACCCCGCCTGCTCCGAGCTGGAAAACGCGTACCGGGAGGAACGCGGCGAGCCGGATTCCGTCGGTATGTACCGCTTCTGGCGCGACAAGGACAAGGTCGAGATGAGCCGGGATCAGATCCTCGACCTTTACAAGAAGGCCATGAACGACGGGATTCCGATCCTCTCCATCGAGGACGGCTTCGGCGAACGCGACCACCAGGGGTGGCAGAACATCATGAAGGAGCTTGGCGACAAGATCTTCATCATCGGCGACGACCTGGTCACCACGAAGGACTCGAACATCGAGAAGTGCGCCAAGAACGGAGAGATCAACGCCACCCTGATCAAGGCCAACCAGATCGGTACGCTGTCGGAGACGGTGTTGGCCATGCTGACCTCGCTGGGCTACGGCGCCGAACTGGTGGTCTCGCACCGGTCCAAGAGCCCGAACGACCCATTCGAGGCCGAGATCGCCACCGCGATGAACGCCGTCGGGTTGAAGTGCGGCGGCGGCGCCAACACCGAGCGTCTGCAGAAGTACGGCCGTGTCATGGAGATTCTGGCGCTGGCCCGCTCCTCGCAGCGTGAAATGACCGAGAAGGAACGCAAAGAGGCCCAGGAAACCATCAAGGAACTGGTCAAGAGCCTCACCGGTCAGGACGTTGCCCTCAAGGCCGACGCCGGCGATGTGGACCTCACCGGTCTGTTCATCAAGATGCTGGCGATCGAGGCCGTCAGCGGCACCGAAGAGGCGACCAACGCGGGTATCCCGTCGGCGGCTGCCTCCCTCTTCCTCGGCAGAAGCGGCATCATCCGCTTCAAGGGTTCGACCCCGCTGGGCACCAGCGCCGGCGAGGACGAGGCCATCCACTATGTCGACAGCATCATCGAGGTCTCCGAGACCACCAAGAAATACCCCGACCTGTTCAAGGCGGTCGGCGACGGCACCTTCCGCTTCAAGAAGGAAGTCAAGGTCACCGATATCAAGGCCAAGAACGACGAGAAGTTGATGGCCCTTTGGAAGAAGTCTCGACGGTACGACGGCAAAGGGTGCATGGACGCCGTCAGCCATATCGAGGGCGTGCTGGCCAAGGCGTTCCTCGGTCGCAAGGTCGGCAAGCTGGGCAGCCTGCTCGACGCCGACAAGGAACTGCTGGGTCTGGAATTGGGCGAAGCGATTCGCATGGGCCGGATTCCTCAGGACGCCCCGAAGGACAAGAAGATTCACGCCATGCAGCGCAAGAGCGTCTTGGGCATGAACGCCATCCTGTCGATGTCGCTGGCGCTGGGTCGGGCGATTGCCGCCGGGCAGGGCAAGGAACTCTGGCAACTCATTCGCGAGATCTCGGCCGACACGATGTCCAAGTTTGTCGCCGCCAACGCCAAGGGCGAAAAGCGAAGTGCCGCGGAACTCAAGGCGATGGATTACGATCAGCTCCAGGCCCTTTATCGCAAGACCGCAGCCGAGGCGATCAAGGAAGGCAAGACCCTGTACGAGCTGCTGCGGGCTCAGTTGCCGGTTTATCCGGTCTGAGAAATCTGGCCGAGGCTCGGTTTTTCTGAAAAAATCGCTTCAGAAAACGCTGGACAACGACCGATAAACCCGTCAGGTGGGAGGCCCTTCGGTTGGGGGTCCTTGGCTGAACGGTTGGATGTGGATGCAAAACGGCAGGCGTGGCCCTCTCCAGTCGATGGAGAAAGGCCATGCCTGCCGCGGTTTTTTTGAGGCAGGGGACCGGACGCGGCCCCCGCGTCGGGACGTGCCTGCGGATCGTACAGAGGCATGTATGCTTCGCTTCCTGATCTTCGTGGTCTTTTTCAGCATCGGCGCCGCATCGCTCGGCGGGGCGGTCCTGTGCGACGATTTCATCCGGCATTTCCGCCATCAGCATCTCGTCGCCCAAGCGGAACAGTCGATCCGGAAGCTCCGATCCCTCAACGAGCAATACGACGTGCTCCTGGGGCAATTGGAGAACGATCCCAACCTGTTCAAGCGGATCGCTCCTGTCACGCTGGGGACTCGAATCGAAGACCCGAACACGGTCTACCCCAAGGCCAAGGCCCAGGAATTGGCCATCGCCCGCAGGGCGCTGACGGCCGCCAACGAAGAGCCCACGGAGGCGACGATCCCGCGGTGGCTCCAGCGGTGCAGCGATCCGGCCAAACGGATCATTCTGTTCATTTCGGGGGCCAGTCTCATCTTGATCGCCATGGTCTGTTTCACGTCGGATTCGGACCCGGACGAGGAATCAGCCGAGGCGGCGTGACGGGGATCACGCTCCCCCGACAGCGCAGGGGGGGCAATTCTTGTCAGTTCGGGTTCGTCCGGGAGAGTTTGTACACGGCGGACATGGCTCGGTCACGGGTAGTCCGCTGATGTGCTTGTCCAGCAGCAGCTGGATGGCCTTGTGGACAGGTTCGTTCCCCTCGATGCTCCACACGCCGCACTGCATGACATCACGAATTTGCAGCGTTTCGAAGCCGAGTCTGTCGCCATGCCCGAGGATGGTTTCCGAAGTCGCGCATGTTGCCTTTTTCATATGGCTCTCCCTTTTTTCGTTTTCCATCGGCCGTTGTTTTCGTTCGTCGGTGGATGTCTCTGAGCAATGGCACCTGCATTACATAACATCGTCGAAAGGCCGTGGTGACCTTAGTTGTAGGCAAGGCGATCCCAGAATATTCCCAGGTTTCTACTCCTTTAGGAATAGTCTGGTGTTTTAGGGGAGCCGGGTGCGTAATTCTGATTATTTTTTCGTTAAGTACCGGTAAAATCATGGGTTTGCGTGTAGAAGAGGGGGTAGACGGGGTGGTTGGTGAAATACGTACTTATACGTATTGCATTCTCGTTGTGAAGTTCTTACAATGAGCGAAATATTGTCGCGGTCGCCGTTGAGGTTTGGCGGCCGTGGGGGTGATTTGGGTGAGCGAATTGAGGCGATGGGTTGAGAGACGACCCTGTGGAGAAACGACGCGTGGCGGACAAGTCGCGACACGGTTTTTGGCGGGTCAGTCACGTTTGATGGCTGGATCCCCGGAATCTGGCACCCGGGGACGGTTGTGTTGCAAAAAAGGAGGAATCGAGAGAACCCAGGATGGCAGGGGGGTATATGAAATACCCACGTGTTTCTTTTGCGAAGAGTGGATGTTTCCTGGGTGAGTGCAGGTGATTTGGGCTTTGAGGTGCCCAAGGTCCCCTGGTGTGGTTGGCGAGTAGAGGCAGGTCAGCGACGGATTTCGTGCGATGGGATGTGTAGGCCTTGAGCTTGGCCTGTGCGCCGCACGTGTCTTGCGATTTCGCTTTGGGACTGAAGTTCGGTTGATCTGCTTGAAGTCGCCGCAGGTTCCGTACGACACTTTGGACTGAACGCAGGGGCGTGACGGACGGGTGTCGTAACGGCCGATGTCGAGTCTTTGGGTGCACGGAAGCAGCTTGGAAGGGAAGGCTGTCGCCCCAAAGGAAGTGAATCCATGGGCGCAACCGACGGGGACGGAGTCTGCCTGTCAGACCCCGACCATCACATCTGTTGACCGGAACCAGCACGGCCGGGAACCGGCTGTTGCGACCGATCCTGCGAAAACCTTTTGTTTGATATTCCTACCCATTGGGTTTACCACCAAAACCGTCTGCGGTTGTCCTCAGGGAGTTCCGGTTTTAAAGGCCCATCGAGGCGGCGAATGGGTTTGACAACGGGGGAGTGCCGATGAATAGTCCGTATGGACAGACCAACAACCCGATGATCATGAGCGTAGGCATGATGCCGTATGGAGCGCCGGTGCCGGGTATGGGAGGCGGGGACAGCCTGTTCCAGATCGCCTGGAAGGGCAAATGGCTGATCCTGCTCTGCGTCCTCCTGGGGCTGGGCGGCGGGTATGGGTACTACCGGGTCCTCATGCCCAAGGAGTACACCAGCATCTCCCGGGTTCTGGTGGAAAAACCCCGAACGACCGGACCGGTCGGCCTGCTGCAACCGGGCACCACGGCGACCAACTACCTACAACAGCAGGCGAGCATCCTTCTCAGTCGAGAGATTCTCGGCGCGGCTCAGAGAGATCCCAATGTTCTTGCGTTGCCCACATTCGATTCGAGAAACCGCCTGGAGCAGGTGTTCCAGACGCTTTCGGCCAAGGTCGGCAAGGATGACATCATTACGGTCAGCGCCTCCTCGGAGGATCCCAACGAGGCCGCGGTCGTGGTCAACGCGGTCGTGGGAGCGTTCAAGCGGTGGCATGAGACCAACCGGCAGTTGAGCACTTCCGAGTTGCTCACGGATCTCAATGGTCGACTCGAACGGAGTATGGAAGAACTCCGGCGCAAGCGGCAGGAACTGGTGGTTCTGGAGCAGAGAAACCCCGGCATTCTGGAGACCACCCAGGGCGGCATCGCCTCCAAGACGCTGGATGCCCTCAAGCAGGAGGTTGCCACGGCCCGCATGTTCACGATCCAGCAGGAATCCTACTACAGCCGACTGGCGAATCTCGAATCGGACCCCAATCGGTTTCGACAGTATGTTCTGGGCCAGTCGCTGGCGGTCGAGAGTCCCGAGCGGACTCGCCTGGCCGAGAGTCTGCACAAAATCAATCTGCAACTGGAGGAGCTCCGGGGCGGGGGGACTGTGCAGAAGTCTCAAGTGACTCGACTGGAGAATATGCAGCAGGACCTGGCGCAGAAGATCGCAGAACTCGACAAGAAGTTCGTGCAAGAGCAGATCGCCATGGCCGGCTACCTCAAGGAAGACGCCAAGAAACGCCAGCAGGAACTGACGAAGCTCTATGAGGCCGAATACGCCGCGCTTCAGAAAGCAGGCGGACAGAATTCCGAGTACGAGTTGAAGAAGTCCGAGTGCCAGATGCTCGAAAGTCTGTGCAATACGCTTCTGAGCAAGATCAACAGTCTGGATCTCAATGCCCGCCTGGAGGGGTTGAGCATTCACGTGCTGGAGGTGGCGGTCCCGGGAAGGCAGGGCCCTCCCCAAATGGCCAAGATCATGGGGATCGGCCTGATCCTGGGCTTGATGACCGGGGGCGGCCTGGCTTTCCTTCGCGATATGAGGGATTTCCGGGTGCGTTCGGCCGACGAAATCACCGCGATTCTGGGCGTCCCCATCCTCGGCGCAGTTCCGAAGATCCCGCGACGCGGAATCCTCCGCCGAGGTCCCAGGACCCGACTTTCGCTCAACTCTCGGGAATCGGAGGCCTACCGCTCGATCCGTACCGCCTTGTTCTTCGGGGCCTCGCGGGAGGAAAGCAAGACGCTGCTGGTCACCTCGCCGGGACCCTTGGAAGGTAAGACGACCCTGGTGAGCAACCTGGGCGTCGCCATGGCGCACGCCGGACAGCGGACCCTGATTATCGACGCCGATCTGAGAAAGCCCATGCAGCATCGGGTCTTTGCCCGCGGCGGCCGGGGCAAAGGGGTGATCGATATCTTGAGCGGCGCGATGACTCTCGACGAGGCCATTCGCCACACGGAGATCGAAGGTTTGGACGTGCTCGAGAGCGGCCAGCCCGTCCCCAACCCGTCGGAACTGCTCAGCAGCGACGCGTTCGCCGCGTTGCTCGAACAAGTCAAGGATCGATACGACCGCATCCTGGTCGATTCGCCGCCGGTGGGGGTCGTTGCCGACGCCCAGATCCTGGCGGCCCGGTGCGGTTTGACCCTGCTGGTCCTCAGGGCCCAGAGGTCTTCTCGGATCAACACGCAACGGGCCCGCGACGCCCTGTCCACCGTCAGCGCCAAGGTGGTGGGGGCCGTCGTGAACGACGTCCATAAGCGAGACACCCGCTACAGCCACTACGGCTACGGCGCGTACAGTTACTATCACAGCGCTCACGTCGCCAAGGGCGAACCCGCCGTGCGCAAGGAATTGCCCGCGGGCGTCGATGATCCCAAGCCGCAAGGGGATTCTTCGACGGCTAAAAGGAAGAAATAGAGGCCTTCCAGGTCCGCAAAGATCGTATTCTTCCACGAAAGACGTCCCTGCGAGGGATCGCCTGGGACAGATAGGGAGGGGAGTAAATGCTGACGTATATCTGCGTCTTCTTCGGTGCGTCGTATCTGGCGGTGTTCCTTACGCCGCTGGTGATCCACCTGGCCCGGCGGCTCGGCGCGGTGGATTTCCCCGGCATCCGCAGCGTCCACACCCAGCCGATCCCGCGGATCGGCGGGGTGGCGATCTACCTATCGTCGATGTGCCTGATCGTCTCGCTGCTGTTTCTGAACAACCGGATCGGCGAGCGATTCCGAGACATCTGGCCCCAGGTGGCGACGTTGCTGGGCGCCGCGACCGTCATCTTCGTCGTCGGCCTGATCGATGACCTCCGCGGCCTGCCCGCTCGGTTCAAGTTTGCGGTCGAGTTGTGCGGCGCGGTCGCCCTGTGCCTGGTCGGCGTGAAGATCGGCGTCCTCGACCTGGGCGGGGGCCACGCGATCGACCTGGGCTGGCTGGGCTGCCCTGTCACGCTGCTGTGGATCGTGGGAGTGACCAACGCGGTCAATATGAGCGACGGCTTGGACGGTCTGGCCGCCGGGGTTTCGGCCGTCGCGTGCGCCGTCATCGCGGTCTTCTCGATCTACGGCAGCACCATCCACACCGGTGTTGCCCAGGACAACGACGTGATCATGGCCCTGTTCGCCCTGGCGCTGCTGGGGGGCCTGGTGGGATTTCTGTTCTTCAACTTCAACCCCGCCAAGGTCTTCATGGGTGACTGCGGGAGCCTCTTCGTCGGCTTCACCATCGCATCGGCCAGCGTGATGTGCGTCTCGAAGTCGACCGCCCTGGTCGGCCTGGCGCTGCCGGCCCTGGCCTTGGGCGTCCCGATCTTCGATACGCTCTTTTGCATGCTCCGGCGGTTCCTGGAGCGTCGCTCGATCTTCGCCCCCGACCGCAGCCACTTCCACCATCGGCTGGTCGCCATGGGCCTGACCCATCGCCACGCGGTATATGCGATCTACGCCGCGACCCTGCTGGCCGCGGGTTTGGGCCTGATGATGCTGGTCAGCGACGATTTGATGGCTCTGGTGATCTTCGCGGCGGCGTTGGTCATGCTGATTTACCTGTTCCGCTTCGTCGGTGCCGTCCGGCTGCATGAGACGGTGGCTCGTCTGAAGGACAAGTACAGTTATGCCAACCAGCAGCGCAACGAAAGAAAGGTCTTCGAGAACCTGCAACTGCAATTTCGCCAGGTCCGCAGCCCCGACCAGTGGCGGACCGCGGTCTGCGAAGCCGCCCAGAAGATGGATTTCGCCTGGATCGCCCTCAAGACGACCCACGAAGACGGTCGCATCGAAGACGAGATCTGGCGTCCGCCAACGGGCAAGCCCGACCTGTCGCGGATCGTAACGATGGCGATCCCCCTGAAGAACGGCCACACGCCGGGGGTCTCTCATCATCTGGAAGTAGCCATCTCCGTCAACGGCTCCTTGGAAGCCGCCGGCCGCCGAGCCACGCTCTTCGGCCGATTGCTCGACGAGAACGGCCTTCAGGAGGGTACACAGCGGTCATCGCGGGATGCTTCATGAGCCCAGGAATGACCCTCTGTTTTCCCCAACGAACCCATTGGTCAAGATAGGCGAAGATTGAAGATTGAAGACCACAAACAAGCAGACCGCCGCCCGCTCCACCGAGCCGATAACCCCAGCGGGCAAGGCCATCGAACGCCAGTTCTACGAACGAACCCATCGACCAGCTCGAACGCCTCCAGCGTCTGCGAGCCGGCGACCAAATCCCCGCCTCCACGAAGATTGATGTGAACGTCAACCCTCCGACTGGCGGATGACACCAATTATAGCCAACAGGCAATAGATTGCAGCCTGCCAGGTTCACCACTTCCTTGAGATGAGTCTGTTCCCAAAGCTATTCCGAACGCAGTTGCGCCTCAACATGGCCTCCGGCACAATAACCATGTTGTTACGGATGGCCATTCTTCTTCTGTCATACCCGATCTACATCAGGTTCCTTGGCTTCGAGAACTACGGGATCTGGGTTGTGCTGGGGACGGTTTTGGGTACCGCGCAACTTGGTGAGCTTGGCATTGGCGAGGCTATGACAAAACTCGTGGCAGAAGCCTACGGAAAAGGAGATCTTGATGAAATCGGTCGTTATAGAACGGCATCGTTGGTAATACTGAGCGGCAGTGGCTTGCTATTGTTTGTCGCCGTAGTGGTTTTTCGAGAACCGATCGCCAGCCTGTTTAATGTTACTGGCGACAATCGGGCAACAATCATTGGTATACTGCCGTACATCGGTGCCCTGAGTATATACATCTTCGTTGTGCACATCTCCACCGCTACGCTTTCGGGGCTGGGGAGAATGGATTTGGCGAACTACCTGGAATTGTTCGGCCGAGTGATATCCTTAGGGTTGAGTATTGTCCTCTTATGGATGAATTGGGGCATCATTGCCCTGCTTGTTGCGAATGCCAGTTCTTATTGTCTGATTCATCTGGGCAGTGCATTTCTTGCATGGCGGATTGCAGGCCTGCCTGTTGTGCCAAGGGCGACGTTCAGTCTTGCATCAAGCAGACGGCTTGTCCATTATGGGGGCGGGGTGTTGGGTATCACCTTGCTGAGCATGTTGATGGCACCATTCAACAATATTGTGATTACCCGTTACACCAGTCTTTCCTCGCTTGCAGTCTATGAGATAGCCCACAGGATGGCTGGTCAAATCAAGACAATGTTGAATCCGGCCTTACGGGCTCTCATGCCCGAGGTCAGTCGATTGGGGGCCGCGGAAACACCCGAGCGACAGGCGAGAATCAGAGCCATCAATTTGCGCGTAACGCGTTTCGTATTGCTTGTCGCAGGTTCTGTCTATCTTGTCCTGCTGTTTGGTGCAGAGCCCATACTTGCTCTGTGGCTGCGCCGGGCTTTTTCCGGTGCTCTTCCGACTGTATTCCGCATCCTTCTGACAACAAGCTTCATAAGTCTTCTTGGCGGATGTGCCTACAACACACTTATGGGACTCGGGCGCGTCCGGGATGGTTTTCGGGCACACCTTCTTGCGGCGGCGACCAATATTGGCGTCGTTATCTCCGCCTTGGTGTTATGGCCCCCCTTGACGCTGACGACGGTGGCGTATGCCTCGCTTGCCGCCTATGCCGCGGGCACCCTGTATTTGGTCCTGACGATGCGCGCTCTGGTCTTCAAGCCAAAAGAGTCTGTCCCCGCGGTCTCGCCGGTCATGGTGGGGACCTGAGCATGGTGTTTGCCGTCCATTCCGCGCTGTGTGCGATTGGGTGGGTGTACTGTGTTCGTTGGAGCGACTATGATTGCAGCAGTTGTGACAACAATCGCTGAACCCACGGCGTCGCTGACGAAACTCGCTGGAAGCCTGGCCTCCGGTGGCCATCGTCTGACAGTCGTGGGCGATGCCAAGGGGCCTGCGAGTTTTGCTCTTCCCGGAAGTGATTTCTTCTCGCTCGCAGATCAGCAGAAGATGTCATTTGTGCTCTCTGCGGTTTTGCCAGTGGGGCACTATACGAGGAAGAATATTGGATACCTCTGTGCCATGCGGAAATCGCCAGAGAGCATTTATGAGACGGACGATGACAACGCTCCTCTCGAATCCTGGACAATTAGAGAATTGACCGCCACCGTTCGACAGGTGAGAGTAGATGGCTGGTTGAATGTCTACAAGTACTTCACGAATGAGTTCATCTGGCCTCGGGGGCTGCCTCTGGATCAGGTCCGTAACGGCGTGCACACTCCCGCGGACTCACACGGGGCGTTGCAGGGTGTGGAGGCCCCGATCCAGCAGGGGTTGGCGGATAATTCGCCTGACGTCGATGCCGTGTGGCGGTTGTTGCACGACAAGCCGATCACGTTCGACAGAAGGCCCAGTGTCTGTCTGCGGCCGGGGACTTGGTGCCCGTTCAACAGCCAGAGCACTTGGTGGTGGCCACAGGCATATCCGCTTATGTATTTGCCCAGCTTCTGTTCGTTTCGAATGACGGACATCTGGCGGAGCTTCGTGGCCCAGCGGTGTCTGTGGGAGATGGGTTATGGTGTGGTGTTTCACGCCGCGGAGGTCTATCAGGAACGCAATCCGCATGACTTGATGAAGGACTTTGAAGCGGAGATCCCCGGCTACCGCGGGAATCAGGCCTTTGTCGATGTTCTGGCCGACACTTCCTTGAAGCCCGGTGTCGGGAACGCCCTGGACAATCTCGTCCACTGTTACGAACGATTGATCGAGGCGGGCTTTTTCCCCGATAAGGAGATGGAGCTTGTCCGTGCGTGGGCTCAGGACATCGAGCCATTGATGTCGTCCTTTGATTGTTCAGAATAAGGTGTATTCCATGCGAGTCCTGATCACAGGAATCACAGGCATGATCGGCAAGCACCTGGCTTCGCTGCTTGCGAAAGAAGGGTGTGAGGTTGCTGGGATTTCGCGAGCGACCTCGGCGTCAAGGTATGTCCGGGAGAAGCCGCCCTATAAGCACTATCTGGGCGACATCCTCGATACCACCTTTCTGCAGCGGGTCTGGCAGGACTGGAAGCCGGATTTGGTGTATCACCTGGCGGCCCAGGCCTATAACGGCGAGTCCTGGGACGCTGAAGATACGACCTACGCGTTGAATGTGACAGGTTCGCGAAATGTCCTGAATGCCTGCCGGCGATACTCTCCGCAGGCTCGCATCATTCCGGCTTGTTCGAGCGCCGAATATGGTTTTGTCCCCGAACACATGATTCCCATCCGGGAAGATGTCACGCCGCTACGACCCATCACGCCCTATGGCGTATCGAAGGCTTGCCTGGAGATGATGAGCCGCCAATACCATCTCAACTACGGCATGGACGTCGTGATGCCACGGCTCTTCATCCACGTCGGTCCCGACCATCCCCCGGTGACGGCCCTGCAGAACTTCGCCAGGCAACTGGCGGCGATCAAGCTGGGACAACAGGACCCAGTCATGAAGGTGGGCAATCTCGATAGTTCCCGTGATTTTGTGGACGTTCGTGATGGCGTTCGGGCCCTGTGGCTCCTGGCCCAGAAAGGTGTCTCCGGCGAGGCATACAACCAGTGTGCGGGCAAGGCTTGGGGAATGCGCGAAAGTCTCGACATCCTGATGCGGATCAGTGGCGTCAACGTTGAAGTACAACAAGACAAGCAGCTCTTCCGCCCGTCAGATGAGAAGGTTCTCTTGGGCGATCCGTCGAAATTGCAGTCATTGGGATGGCGGTGTGGAATTCCGTTTGAACGGACGCTGGAAGACATCTATCGCAATTGGCTCGAAAGGCTTTCCTAGCAATCCGCTTCAAGGGGTCTGACGATGCTCAAGTTCTCCCTGGTCACCACATGCCGCAATGAGATCGACTCGCTGCCCCGCTGGAAGCAGGACATCCTGGCCCAAACCCGCCAGCCGGACGAGATTGTAATTGTGGATGCCTTCTCCGACGACGGAACGGCCGAGATGCTCTTCGATTGGGCACGGAACGACGAACGGGTGGTCGTGATCCAGGAAAAGGGAAACGCCGCCCACGGCCGGAACTTCGCGATCGAGAGGGCCAAGCACGAGCATATTCTCTCGACCGACATGGGTGTACGACTGTGCCCGGTGTGGTGCGAGGAGCTGATCAAGCCCTTCGAAGCCGACCCCGATGTGGAGATCGTCGCCGGCAGTACGCAGATTGACAAAGAGACCGTCAAGACGGCGGCCGCCAGGGCAGAGTACTACATCGAGAACGGCGGTGAACCCAGGCTGGGTTCTGGCTTCGTGCCTGGCAACCGATCTGTGGCCTATACCAAGACAGTCTGGCGAGAACTCGGTGGGCTTCCCGAAGACCTGACCTTCTACGCCGATGATTCCGTGTTCGGCCGCCAGATGGTCCATGCCGGCTACAAGATGGCCTACGCCCCCAAGGCCATGACGTACTGGGGGCGACCCAGCCGACTCCGTGACTTCTGCAAAGAACAGTACAACTACGGTCGTGGCGACGGCGAGGCGGGGATCAAAACGCCTTTTGCTTTCACTCTGTATGCCAAGAGCAAGATCCCCAGATCCTTGGTTCCATTTTTTACGGGTATCAGGGGTTTGCAGAAGCATCTCAGGTTGTCCGCCGTGGTGCGAGCCCTCAGAGCCGCCGACTTTCCAGCTTTGGCGATGATGCCGGTTCTACTGTTCTGCCGCAATTATTCGTTCGGAAAAGGTTATCTCATCGGCGATGCCCATGGCCTGGATCACTGCCGGGATTGCCGAAGGAGACTGAAGGACCCCAAATGGGCACAAGCACATCGCGCGTGACGGCCGTTATTACGGCGTACAATGCGGAGCGGTATGTGGGGCGGGCTATCGAGAGCGCCCTGACTCAGTCTTTGGGCCCGGTACATGTGATCGTCGTGGATGATGGGTCGTCTGACGGTACATCACAGGTCGTCGCCTCTTACGGCGATAAGGTGGAACTGATCCGGTTGCCTCAGAACAGCGGCCCTGCCGTCGGCAGAACGACGGGATTGATGAAATGCACGACAGAATTCGTGGCCTTCCTCGATTCCGACGACTACTGGTTGCCGGAGTTTGTGCAGGAAACGGTTTCTTTTCTCGATGCGCACCCCGAGGCCATTGCCGTCAATGCCGGCTACTGCAAGAAGGATTGGGATGGCAGGGACTACATCAAGCCCGTACTTGATGAGACCGACGCCGACTATTATGGAGCCAAGGGTGCCGTATGTCCAGATTTCTATGGCTTCTGGTCGGAATATCGCGCAGTTCTCACGGGCACAGTGATGATGCGAACGGCGATCGCCAGCCAGACAGATGGGCAGAGGGCGGACCTTCGACTTACACAGGATCTCGAGTTCTGGGGCTATCTTGCTACGTTCGGGCGTTGGGGCTTTGTTCCCAAGCCATTGTTAGTTACCGATCAAAAAGCTTTGACGCCGAAGGAGCGCCTTGCGAAGTTCAAGAGGCGGTACACGTTCTTCCGTAACCTGGAGGTTGAAGAGTGGGCAAGACGAATCCGCCCGCGCCTCAAGGACTCTTCAGGTGAAGTGGGTTTCGAGCGATTTCTCGGTCACATTGCTACGACAATCGCCTTGGCTAATGCATACACATTCCAGCTTTCCAAGTCATACCGCCTTGCTAAACAATGGCGGTATCAATTGGACTCGGGTCTTGGTAGTGTGCTCAAGTACGGAACATATGGAGGACCGGTATTCTGGCCGCTCATCTGCCTCACGCTGCGATTCAGGGAAGTGGTGAAGGCATATTGGCGGCCTCTCTTCAAGCGGCCAGCTCCCGAGACAAGCACAGATGGGTAAACGTACATGCACAGTACTTATCGCGGGCGATCTGGCGCCGATTGGGCGACCTGAACAATTGTTGGTCGAAGGCGATGTTGATGGAACGTTTGGCGACGTTCTGCCTATGATCCGGGGTGCGGACTGCTGTATCGCTAATCTTGAGTGCCCTCTGACAACAAGATCCAAGCACGCAGCTAAAGCCGGACCTAAGATGAAGGCCGATCCCCGTGTTGCATCTGCGATGAAGGCGGCGGGCGTGTCGGTGGTGAGTCTCGCAAACAATCATGCGTTCGACTACGGTCTCGACGGGGTGGAAGAAACGCGATCTGCGTTGGATAGGCATTCGATTAAGTGGCTCGGCGTGGGCGAGAACGCAGAGAAGGCAAAGGCTCCGCTCTTCATTGATCTGGATGGTGTTCGACTTGGACTTGTCGTTTATGCCGAACACGAGTTCAATTGGCAAGGCGATGACCGTTGGTGTACATCTATGCTCGAACCTGCAGAGAATGTCTTACAGATTCAGGAAGTTGCTGGACGGTGTGACGCCTTGGTTGTTCTTATCCACGGTGGACCAGAGAACTGGCATTATCCTTCTCCTCGAATCGTAAAGATCTGCAGGGCTTTCGCCAGGGCCGGTGCTTCGGCAGTCCTCGTCGCACACGCTCATGCCATTATGGGCTCGGAGGTCCATCAAGGTGTGCCAATCGTATATGGCTTGGGGAACTTCTTGTTTCATTCTAGTGAGACCAAACCGCTGTCTTGGAGGTTGGGTCTGGTTGCACGGCTACGGGTTGGACAGAAAGGGGTGGTCCGGATAGAACATGTGCCCATCCTAGCCGATGCGGAGACCGGTTGCCTCCGACTTTGTGCGGCCGAGAAGCAAAGTGCCTTCGACGAGTTCTATGGGACTCTGTGCGAACCCTTAGCCAACATGGCACATATTGAGGAGCAATGGAGGCTATTCTGCGCCGCGCAGGTGCCTCACCTGACCAAGGAGATCCTCAAGGGCCTCATGGCAATGTGTCCTGGTGCAGTCACCCAGAGGATTCTACCCAGGGGTAAGCCTCCGCATGAAGCATCGTATTATCGGAAAGGTGCATCTCTCCTGAGAGGGCTTACCACGTGTGAGAACCATCAGGATATGCTGAAAGAGATATGTGAGATGATGAGGTTGGGACGATTGGCCCGATATAGGCAAAAGGTGCGTGAGACTGAGCTGGTGGTCGTGCCGTCATTTATCGAGTAATCCGGAGGATTTGGTACGCTGTGAGAATTACTTGGATTACGCGCAGTTTTCTGGATTACCGGATTCCGGTGTTTGCGGAGCTCAACCGGGTGGTTGATGGTGGGCTGAGCGTCCTCTATTATGGCGAGGTGGTGCCTGAGCGGGTGACGGAGAAGCTGCGGGCGGTGCTGGGGAACCGCGCTGTTGCTCTTACTGGAGAATGGAGACTGGCGGGCAAGAAGAAAATGGGCGCCGGCTTCGCCAATGCTGGCATTCGAATACCCTTTCAGCCAGGGCTTATCCGGGCGGCCCGGCGTTCCGAACCCGATGTCGTCGTCTCCGACGGTTTTTTTCAATGGACGTATGCGGCGCTGTGGCTCCGGGCCACGCGGGGGATTCCCCATGTGATGTGCTACGAACGCACCGCGCACACGGAACGAAACTCGCAGTGGTATCGTGTTGCCTATCGCAAACAGGCGATGCGGTGGATCGATGCGATGTGCTGCAATGGCCGGCTGTGTGGGGAGTATGCCCAGAGTCTTGGATTTCCCGCCGAACGGATTACCTACGGACATATGGTGGCCGATGTCGAGGGAATGAAACGAGCGGTTGCGGGCGTGTCAGACGACCAGGTGGCGGCTCTTAAAGCTCGTCTGAATCTCCAAGGGCTGGTGTTTCTCTATGTGGGGCGGCTCATCGCACTAAAAGGCATCGACAAGTTATTGGCGGCATGGAAAGTGGTTTCCGACCAGAGGCAGGCCGATGGAGCAACGCTTCTACTCGTAGGCGATGGTCCCCAGCGGGCCGAGCTTGAGCGGTACACGCGCGACCACGGCCTGGCCAACGTACGCTTCGCCGGAGCAGTGGACTACGATGCACTGGGGCCGTACTATCGCACGGCCGACGTTTTCGTCATCCCTACCCTGGAAGACAACTGGAGTCTGGTTGTTCCTGAGGCCATGGCGTGTGGCCTGCCCATCTTGTGCTCAAAGTACAACGGCTGCTGGCCGGAGTATGTGACTGATGCCAACGGTTGGATCTTCGATCCCTTGAGCCGTGATGACACCGTCAATTGTCTGCGACGGTGCTGTGCAGCGAGAGAGAAGTTGCCTGAGATGGGAAACGAATCGCGACACATTATCGGCGGCCATACCGCCAAAGAAGCCGCAGCGGCCATACTGGAGGCTTGTGAGATGGCCATTCGTGATAAGTGAAGCATATAGGCTGGGAGAGCATTGAGTATGAGTCTGGCAGTTTGGGTGCGTAGAAATCTCTCGGGATTGATTCATCCCCGAGTTCGTAGCCTCATCCTGCGCCACGTCAGTCTGCTTGAGGAGAGAACGGAGTGGTGGAGGTCTAAGGACCCTTACCGCAATGATCCTCCCCATTCGACTTATGAGTCCAAGTATCCTGTCAAGCTAGGGATCGTCAAGGAATTCTGGCACAGGCACTGGCCGTATATTGCCGCGTGTCGCGACCTGGGTGTGGCCTATGAACTGGTGGACATATCGGGGCCGGACTGGATCGAGGTTGTCAAGGCATCCGCCTGTGATGCCTTTCTCGTTTGGCCCTCGGTTCAACTCAGCATCTGGAAGCAGATGTATGATGAAAGATTGCGGGTGATGGTCGATGATCTGGCCAAGATCATATACCCGAGCTATGACGAATTGTGGTTGTATGAGAACAAGCGTCGAATGGCGTATTGGCTGGAGGCACACGGTGTGCCGCATGCCAAGACCTGGGTCTTCTATAACAGGGATGAGGCTTTGTCTTTTGCGAGAGAGGCCGCCCTGCCATTGGTCACCAAGACCGCCTTGGGGGCGCGCGCATCTGGCGTGATTATTCATCGCGACAAAAGATCACTGGTCGAGTACATCAAAAAGGCCTTTGCGCGGGGTATTGTGCACAAGGATGGAGAGGCAAGAGATGCGGATTGGCGATTTGTTGTTGTTCAGGATTATCTTGGTGAGGTCAAAGAGTGGCGAGTGATTCGCATTGGAGACTCGTTCTTTGCGCATCAGAAGGATCGACGGGGGGATTTTCACAGTGGGACACAACTGAAGATCTGGGGTCGTCCATCCGATGATATCCTTAATCTTGCATACCGTATAACCGAATTTCATCGATTCAGAAGTATGGATTTGGATATATTCGAGGATAAGCAGGGTCGTCCGTACGTCAATGAACTCCAGACGCTGTTCGGCGCGAGCCTATCCTATCAGATGAAAGTTGAAGACAGGATTGGGCGATTGATAAGGGATTCTCAGGGTCGATGGGTCTTCGAGGAAGGAGACTTCTGCGTCAATCAGTGTGCCAATCTTCGGGTCCAGGCGCTCCTCAATCAGGTTCTCAGTGGGGGGGGGCTTGAGAATCCTGTTCGTTCATAACGACTATGGCAGCCGAAGCGGTGAGGAGGTTGCCGCAGAAGGCTTGGCGCAACTGCTGATTGACCACGGGCATGAGGTTTTCTGGTTTCGGCGAAGTTCGAGCGAGATCGGCAATTCTATCGGTGGCAGGGCGAAGGCGTTCTTTGCCGGTATTCACAATCCCTTTGCTGCGCGAGCTCTGTCCCGCATGCTCGATGAGGTCAAGCCCGATGTCGTTCAAGTTCAGAACATCTATCCGTTGCTCTCGCCGTCGATCTTCCACCCCATCAAGGCACGTAGAATTCCGATCGTGATGCGATGTCCGAACTATCGGTTGTTCTGTCCGAACGGACTGCACCTGGTGCGCGGCGAGGTGTGCGAGAAATGTCTGGGCTTCGGGCGAGAGACGTGGTGCATCCTGAAGAACTGTGAGAACAGCCTCTTCAAGAGTACCGGTTATGCCCTGCGGAACGCCTGGGCTAGGCTCAGCGGCCGTATCCTGAAGAATGTAGACATGTTCATCGTCCAGACGGAGTTTCAGAAGGGCAAGTTCGCGGAGCGAGGCATCCCGGAGTCTCGGATCGGTATCGTCCCCGGTTTCGTGCCGGATAACGACGAAGCCCAGCCGCAAGAACTTGGCGATCTGGTGACTTTCGTCGGGCGGGTAAGTCCGGAGAAAGGCATTGAGGATTTCCTCGCCGCCGCGAGATTGCTGCCAGACTTACCCTTTGCTGTAGCGGGCAGCGAGAACGGAATGCCCGGCATCCATGAGCGATCTCCGGCTAATGTCCAGTGGCTGGGCTTTCTGGTCGCGGCTGAGTTGCGCGACCTATACGCTCGGTCGCGTATGGTTGTGGTCCCCAGTCGGTGGTATGAAGGGTTTCCCAATGTCGCGGCACAGGCTATGGCCTGTGGCCGACCCGTTGTTGCGGCCCGGATTGGGGCCATGACCAGTATCGTTGAGGACAACAGGACTGGTCTGCTGGCCGAAGTCGGCAATCCACACGATCTTGCTGCCAAGGTTGAGGCTCTCTATCAGGATCGCGACTTGTGTCGTCGGATGGGCCAGGCGGCAATAGAGAAGGCTGTGGCTCAATATTCATCCGAGAGCATCTACCTGGCTTTGACCGCCGTGTACGACAACGCCATCCGACACAACGGCTCCTGATTCGCTGTATGTATCCACCCTACGCCTATAACCCCCTCGCGATCAACCCGGGCATGGCACCTGCCGCCGACCGTATCATGCCCCTGCGGCTCCTCATCCGCCAGGGGGGCACGGGGGGGTATTTGCTGTTTCTTGTCAATCCCTTGAATCTAATTGTGACTCGGGGCCGAACGGAAGGATATGATTCCGTCGACGGCAGTGCCATGATTCAGATCGTGTATGCGATGGTGTGTTTTCTCTTCGCTGTTCATCATCTGATATCAAGACAAAATGGAGAAGCTGTTCGCATCCTGTTTCGCAGTCCGGTGGCATTTTTCCTGCTCTACACGGTCTTCTGTGGGATAAGTGCCCTATGGAGCCCCAATCCAAAGTATTCTGCTTTTATGGCATTTCAATGTCTGGCGTTTCTCTTATTGACCGTTGTTATTATTTCAGATCTGTGCCGCAGATCGTCTCCACAGGAGGTGATTGAATGGATTGTGTTATGGGTGTTGTGGACGGTCTTCTGGGCTGTGGTCGTCAACATTCGGACATGGGGGTTGGGTTATCTTAAGTATCCCTTTCAGGCTGGAGTTCTCTCGACGGGGGTCCCGTTCTTCATAGCTCTGCATCTTTGTCGGAGACGTGCGTTTGCGTGGATCACGATGTGTTTTGCGATTCTTTCCGTTGCGAACACGAACTACTTTGGGATACTGCCGGCCGCATTGCTTGGCGCTATTCTGGGTGACAGAAAGTCCAAGGTGATTGCTGCAGCCATCGTAGTAGTCGCAGGGGTAGGTGTGTTGTATTTTGGCTTGGAGGCAGTTATCCAGAACACCTTGTTCTTCGGCAAGGAAGGTGTGGGGTGGGAGCATACGACTGGACGGGACAAAGTCTGGAAAATGGGATGGGAGCTGTGCATGGAGAAGCCTGTTCTGGGGTATGGTTTTGTGGCCGGCGAAAGGGATATTCTGTACCAGACGCGAGGGCCCGGAATCATCTCCATGCACTCCATGTTCTTCTCCGCATTTATAGGGGTCGGATTTCTTGGTCCTATTCTGTTGTCACTATATCTTGCTGGCACGACGATGTTGTGTCTCTCTCCGTACCTTGCGCCCGCTTGGAGGTTCAGCTTCATTGCGACAGTGTTCATGGTGGTTGTTGTTTCAATGGCGGGGCCTGGATTGGGAGGACGGGTGTATGGTTCTTGGCAGGCCTGCTTGCTTGTAATGACCGCGATTGTGGTATCATGCAAGAGTATGCCGTCCACTGCAAATGGTGTGACACATATGGGACCGCTTGATGCAGTTCGAAGACCGTAAATCCATAGACGCTGTCAAAGGCATCTTGATTCTTTTCGTGGTATTAGGCCATTCCGTCCTCGCCACTGAGTTTGCTGCTCTCAAGACGTTCATATACTCATTTCATGTATATGCCTTCCTGTTGCTCCCCTTTATCCTTTCCCAGAAAGTGGCTACGCGTGAGAATCTGCTCAATGTCGCAACGAGGTATCTCGTGCCGTATGTGGCCGTTGTACTTCTAATGAGCATCCCCTATGGACTGCTGCGGGGTTACTCAGGGGGGCAGTGGTTCGGGTTCTATGTCCGAGGGATCGCCACAGGAAACGACAATTACTTGAAGGCGACTTCTGGTCAATTACTCTTCTGGTTTCTGCCGGTTGTGGCTTGGATCAATGTTCTGCTGCAGATGTACAACTGGATGGGTTTCGCAGGCAGAACTGTGCTCTGTCTATTGTTCATTGTAGGTCATCTTGCGCTTCCCGCTATGCCGTGGGAGCAGAAGCAGCACTATCCATATTTAGGGACACATATAGCAGTATACATTATGCCGGTTGGCTTACTGCTTCGGCATCTGTGCCTCAAGATGAGCCTTGCTTTCTGCAAGAGACTCCGTGTTCTCTGGCTTCTTGGTTTTGACTTGTCCGTTCTCTGGATGTTCTGGGAGGGGTCGTCGCTCAGTCTCGCACATCTGGGTTGTCCTTCGTACAAGACAGCTCTCTTAGTGGTCGTTCACGCGCTGATTCCGCTGTCTGCCGTACTTGCTCTGATCGGTTTTTCCCAAGACCTCTCGAAGGTCCCATATCTGGCTCGCTTTGGGCAGAAGTCCATGTCCATATACCTTTTCAGTCAACCAGTTGTGGTTGGCTCGACCAGTTTCGTAAGGGACTATATAGCCCTCGATGGACATCCAGGCCTCCTTCTATGTGGAAGTATTAGCGTCGTTTCTGGCATCGTTTTCGGTTGTACAGTAGCTTATGTGATTGATGCCGTCCCGACACTTAGGGCCTTGTTGTTTCCACGATCGTATCGCGAGTTGTGCAACGTTGTGCGAGATTGTGCGAGACGTCTCATGTGCGTACCTCCGTCGAGGTTCTGAGCCATTCCTCCGACATATTATGCGCCGTGTGTGTGGGGCAGCGGGGGGGCTTGCACGTAGTGTGCTCCTTACCTTGCATCAACCTGGACTCCAGACACAACTGATTGAATCTCATTGGAAGGTCGACAGTGATGTCATAGGGCGTCTCTATATCGTAGACTTTGTACGGTGAAGGTGTGCTTTGATGTCGTATGTGAGCTGCTTCGTAGTTTCCAATCTGAGAGAGAATCCTGGTGGCATACGAACCGTTTTCAAACCTAATCAGGCCAACTTGGCTGCTGATGTTCTTGGTTGTTCTTGGTACGGTCGTCTCAGTATCCGCTGCGCTCGGAATTGAGGTTGCCTCTCCATCCAGCGATCGTTGGACAATCAGCAGGGACGTTGAGTTCCAGGTCAGCGTCAATGATCCATCGGCTATCTATGCGTTCATCGACTGGAACGATTCGTTGGTGGGCTGGTGGCGAGGGGAGGGGAACGCGAACGATTCGTCGCAGTTCGGCAATCATGGCGCATTCGTGGGGAATGCCACGACAGCTTCGGGTGTGTTTGGGCAGGCATTCAGTTTCGGAAGTACAACAGATTATGTCAATTTGAAGAATCCGGATGAGTTACAATTCGGGTCCGACCGATCATTCACCGTGTCGATGTGGGTCAAACGTATGGGACCCCTGCAAACGCGGTGTCTCTATCAGTTGCGATCCGGTCTGAATATCACGTGCTACGAGGGTACGGGATGGGTATGGTATTACGGAGGTCGGCAGATTCGGAGTCTCGGGGTTGACACGACCGTTTGGGTGCATGTGGTGGGCGTTTATGACGCTTCTACACGCGAACTGTACGCCTACACGAATGGTGTCGCATTGGCACCGGGATTGACTTGGCGCGAAGGAAGTGTATCCGACTATGTGGACACCGGGCGGGATATAACCATTGGCAATGGAGAGATTCTCGTCGATGAAGTGATGTTCTTCAACCGCGCATTGTCTGCCGCCGAAGCTGCGGCTTTGTACAATGCGAAAGCTACCGATCTTGAAACGAGTTTCTCCGGGCTTTCTGAAATGGTCGAGTATGCGTACAAGGTGTACGCCGTCAATGCCGCCAACGGAGTCGAAAGCGTGTCGGGGACGGTGACGGTAGATGTCCCAGGTTCTCCACCGGCTGGGAGTGTGACCTATCCGATCAGTCCAACCCGGACAAGCGGCACGAGTGTTACCTTTACGGGCACAGCCAGAAACACCAACAGCGGAACAACGTTGGTTTTGGCAACCCTCTGGTGGGATGTGGGCCAAGAGCCGGGTGTTCTGGTTTCAAGCGGGCAGACTGATGTGCTGTCGGGAAGTTCCGATACGTGGTCCATTGCGGCTTCCGGTCTGACCAACGGGACCATCACTTGGAACGTCAAACTCAAAGACTCCGCAGGCAACGAGGACTTTCTTGGCCCCCACAACACTCTATACGTGGGGCGAAACGAATGGTATGTCGCAACGAACGGTAATCCAGAGGGAGATGGCTCTATCGGCAACCCGATCACACTGGCGAAATTCGCGGAGATCGCTGTCGCAGGGGATACGGCCATCCTTCGTGCTGGAACGTACCGGGAAACTGTGACCCCTGCGAACTCGGGAAATGCTGGTGCTCCAATTACGTTCAGGGCCTATCCCGGCGAGACCGTGACGATCAGTGGGGCGGATCTTGTAGACGGCGGGTGGACCCTGCATGAAGGATCGATCTACAAGACCTCAGCAATGAACTGGGATCTTGACTCGGTAGACCGTAGAGGAAGGAATCAGGTGTTTGTCAACGGACAGGCGATGATCGAAGCCCGCTGGCCCAATACCGACGACATTGAAAGGCCGGAATGGTCCCTCATGCAGTCTGGCAGCACAGCGACGACATCGGCTCCCTATGTCGCCACGATCATCGACGAGCCCAATCTGGTTCAGCCCGAAGGCTACTGGGTAGGCGCGATCATGCACGGAGCCTGGAGTTACACAGCCTGTACAGGCATTGTGACTGCCTTTGTTCCTGGGAGGCTGACCGTCAGTCTGCCCTTTTCACCGCCTCATGTGTACAATATGGCGGCCGACAAAGGATCACCTTATTACCTGATTGGAGTGTATAACGCCCTAGATGCTGAGAAGGAATGGTTCTACGATTCTTCCGAGTCTCTTCTTTATATCCGACCTCCGTCCGGAGTGAATTTGAACACGGCGACAGTGGAGGCTAAGAGACGACAGCATGGGTTCAATCTGAACGGAAAATCGTACATCAACATCCAGGGCATAGATTTGTTTGCCTGCAACTTGGTTACAGATCCGCTTTCATCGCACATCCAAATAGAGAACATGGAGGCACGATATGTAACGCATTATTGGATGACTCGATCGTCAGCTGAAATTTGGGAAGCACAGCGAGAGACTGGGATCGTCCTAAACGGGCGAGATTGTACGTTGAAAGACAGCACGGTTTTGTTCAGTGCAGCCAACGGGGTAAGTCTTGGGGGCGAGAACAATACGATTCAGAATTGTGAAATCGGTCATGTGAATTACATCGTTCAGGAGTGCGGGGCCGTCAGTACAGGAAACCGGAGAACAACGGGAAATCGTATCCTTGACAGTACACTGCACACGTCTGGGAGATCAGTTCTCATTATTGGTCACGCCGAAAAGCTCCAAGTTTTAAGGAACAAAATTTATAACAACAACTATGGGAATGAGGTCTGGGATCTTGGCATCATCTACTCTAATGATACGCGGAGCAAGAATTCGGAAGTGGCCTACAATTACGTCCATGATGGGTACTATATAGGGATTTACTTCGATTGGGGATGCCATGACTACCATGTTCACCATAACGTTATTTGGAACATGAAGAACGACAACTGGCGATATGGTGGCAATCCAACAGGATTGCACATTTGCGTTCCTGCGACTGGGAATCGTCTGGTCCACAATACTCTTCCCAACACATGGACAAGTACGCATACCAGCTCTAGCCCGAAAGACTTCACGGGTTCTGTCATAAGAAACAACTTGGGTGATTGGGTGTCCAGACCAGCCGAAGAATACGGGTTGGTCGTTCAAAACAACATCAATACCCGCCCGAGCCTCGGTTCTGGTTCGCCGTGGTATGCGAAATCCCCTGATACCATTTATGTTGACTATGCAGGAGGGGACTACCGTTTGAGGGCGGGGACGCTGGCGACTCCCAATCCTGCGCGTGGGGCGGGGATAAATCTGGGGTATGCACAGGACATCCTGGGGCATCCCCACAATAGTCCCCCGGATATTGGAGCGTATCAGTATTGGGATGGAGTTGCTCCTGCGACGTACACCGTGAGTGTTGCTGCGGAGCATGGGGTGGTAAGCAAGTCGCCAGATCTCGCGGAGTATAGCTCGGGGGAGAGTGTGTCGTTGGAGGCGGTGCCGGCGACCGGGTATGCTTTTGTTGGATGGTCCGGGGATTTGAGCGGGAGCAGCAATCCGGCGACGCTGGTGATGGATGGCAACAAGTCGGTGACCGCGATCTTCGCCAGCAATGTGCACACGCTGACCGTCACCGCCAGCGGCGGTTCTGTCGCCAGGAACCCGGACAAGGCCAGCTATGAGTATGGCGAGAGCGTCACGCTCACCGCTTCGGCCGGCCCGGGATATAGTTTCACCGGGTGGTCGGGGGCGGCCTCCGGCACGAACAGCTCGGTCACGATCGTCATGGATGGCGACAAGTCCGTTACCGCCAACTTCGCTCCTATCAGTTATACGCTCTCGCTCGCGGCCACGAACGGCTCCGTGGTGGCGAATCCTCAAAAGGCCGGCTACTCCTATAATGAGAGCGTGAGCCTCCAGGCAGTGCCGAACACCGGGTACCACTTCACCGGCTGGTCCGGATCGCTGTCGGGCAGTACCAATCCCGCCAGCATCGTGATGAACGCCGACAAGTCGGTGACCGCCGGCTTCGCCATCAATACGTATACTCTCACCACGAATGCCACCAACGGTTCCGTGGTGAAAAGTCCTCAAGCCGCCAGCTACACGCACGGCTCGACCGTCAGTCTGCAGGCGGTTGCCGCCGAAGGGTATGAGTTCGCCGGCTGGTCGGGGGCCGTCAGCGGCAGCGCCAATCCGGTCGAGATCGTTATGGATTCCAGCAAGTCCGTGACCGCGGCCTTCACCGTCAAGACCTACACGCTCACCACCAGCGCGACCAACGGCTCGGTGGTGCGAAGTCCTGAATCCACGACCTACACGCACGGCTCGACTGTCAGTCTGCAGGCGGTTGCCGCCGAGGGGTACCATTTCACCGGCTGGTCGGGCGCTGTCACCGGCAGCTCCAATCCGGTGAGTCTGGTCATGGACGCCAGCAAATCCGTGACCGCGGCCTTCGCCGCCAATGCCTATACGCTGTCGATCAGCGCCTCCAACGGCACCGTGACGGCAAACCCCAGTCAGGCGACCTACACGCATGGCCAAGTCGTCACCCTGACCGCGACGCCGTCTACCGGCTACAGTTTCAGCAGTTGGTCGGGCGATGCCTCCGGAACGGCGGCCTCCACCACGATCACGATGGACGCCAACAAGTCCGTCACCGCGGCCTTCACCTTGAACACCTACACCCTGAGCATCAGTGCGGCCAACGGTACAGTGACCAGGGACCCTGAACAGGCGACCTACACGCACGGGCAGACGGTCACTTTGACCGCGGTTCCGGCGACCGGGTACAGCTTCAGTTCCTGGTCGGGAGACCTGTCCGGCACGGTGGCGTCTGCAACGATCACGATGGATGGCAACAAATCGGTCGCTGCGGGCTTCACGATCAACAGCTACACGCTCAATACCAGCGGCGCGAACGGTTCGATCACCAAGAACCCGGACAAGGGCACCTACAACCACGGCGAGACGGTCACATTGCAGGCCGTCCCCGCGGAGGGCTACAACTTCGTGAATTGGTCCGGCGATCTGGCGGGCAGCGCCAACCCTGCGACCCTGGTGATGGACTCGAACAAGACCGTGGCCGCCGCCTTTGCGGCCAACACGTACACCCTGCAGACGAACGCGGCGAATGGATCGGTGACGCGTACGCCGGACCAGGCCAGTTTCACCTTTGGCCAGACGGTCACTCTCACGGCCGTTCCGGCAACAGGCTACAGTTTCAGCGGTTGGTCCGGGGATGCATCCGGCTCGACGGCGACGGTCACCATCACCATGAATGCCGACAAGTCCGTGACGGCCGGCTTCACCGCCAATGCCTACACGCTTTCGGTCAGCGCCTCCAACGGCTCGGTGACGGTGAGCCCGATTCGGGCGACCTACGCCCATGGCGAGGTCGTCACCCTGACCGCGGTTCCGTCCGTCGGTTACAGCTTCGGCAGTTGGTCGGGCGATGCCTCCGGAACGGCGACCTCCACGACGGTCACGATGGACTCGAACAAGGCCGTGACCGCGGTCTTTGCCTTGAATACATACACCCTGAGCGTCACCTCCGCCAACGGCACGGTAACGAAGAACCCCAGTCTGGCGACGTACAACCATGGCGACACCGTCGCCCTGACCGCCGCGCCGGCGGAGGGATACCGGTTCGCCGGGTGGTCCGGCGACCTGACCGGAAGCTCGAATCCCGCGACGTTGACCATGACCAGCAACAAGTCGGTCACGGCCCACTTCACGGCCGTCAGCAACGACAATGAACCGCCGGTTCTGTTGGGCTTCTCGCCGCTGGCCGACGCGATTCAGGTTCCGCTGAACTCCCTGGTCCTGCTGCGGCTCACCGATTCCGGCGACGGCGTGGACGCCAATACCGTGACCATTCGGATCAATGACAACGTCGTGTACGCCGGCAACGTCGCCAGCGTCAGCGGCGCTCACGGCGTGTGCCGTCGGGTCGGGACGCCGGCCCACTATGTCTATGCCTTTCAGCCAGCGGAGGATTTTGACTACGATTCGACAGTCACTGTGACGGTCAACGCCGCGGACCTGGCGGGCAATGCGATGGCCCAGCAATCCTACTCCTTCCGGACCCAGATGCGGACTTTCGGCAGCAACCACTGCGCCAGTTGGGGGCCGGACGGGTTGGACAAAGGGGGAGCGGCGACCGCCTGCGACGCCGGCGGAAATGTATGGGTGGTCTGGCATGCGGGCCCAGTGGGTTCGCGGGACATCTTCCTCTCCCGCTTGACGTCGGGCCAGGAGCAGTTCGGCGGCCCGATCCAGTTGACTTCGAACCCCTCCGACCAGTGCAATCCGGACATCGCGATCGGTCCCAACGGGCGACTGTTCGTCGTCTGGCAGGACAATCGGCGGGGCAACTGGGACATCTACCTTCGCACCTCGGCCGACGGGGTCACCTGGTCGTCGGAGATCGAGGTGACCGACTTCACCAACGACGAGACGAACCCGGTGATCGCGGTCGATGCCCGCTCGCCCAGCTACGCCTACATCGCCTGGCAGGACAATCGGGCGGGGAATCAGGACATCTACGTGGCCAGTTCGAGCACCAACTTCGCCTCCAAGACGGTCGCCCGGGTGACCTCGAACGTTCAGGACCAGATCGGTCCTCGCATCGCGGTCGACGGGGCCAACGGGGTCTATCTCGTGTGGACCGATTTCCGCAACGGCGCCGCGGACGTCTACGGTGCGGCCTCCAACAGTGGGCCGTGGACGAACGTCGCGGTCGCTGCCGGCGCTGGCAGCCAGTCCGCTCCGGATATCGCCGCCGAGCCGGGTGGGTACTCGCTTCATTTCGTTTGGGTGAATCGCGTGGACAACCAGGACGATGTCTTCTATGGGACTTCGATCGGTCTGCCGGCAAGTCCGCTGGCGGGCATCAACATCATCGACGATACTTCCTCGGCGGACCAGCGAACGCCCGTCATCGTGGCGTCCGGCTCCGGCGGGACCGCGAGGGTGTTCGCCGTGTGGAAAGACTTCCGCAACGCCGCGGACGGGTTGGACACGGATTTGTACGTTGCGGAGATCAAAGAAGGGAGTGTGACGAACCTGTTCGTCGGCGACGGCTGGACCCGCACGAACCAGACCGAGCCGTGCATCGGCGTTGATTTGTTCGGGCGACCCTACGTGGTCTGGACGGACGACCGGAACGCCAGAGACGAGATCTACTTCGCGGCCAGCACCTTCGTGGAGCCGACGCCGCTGGATGTGCGGATGGTCGTGGGCGCCACGGGCGGGACCGTCGGTGTCGCCTCGCCCACGCAACTGGATGATGTGTCGGTGGTGATCCCGGCCGGCGCGTGCCCGTACGATGTCACCGTCAGCATCGCCAGGATCTGGAATCTCGAACCCGGTCTGCCTGCGGATATCCTGCCTTATGAGTTCGGGCCCAGCGGTCTGCAGTTCGAGGCGCCGGTGACCATCACGATTCCCTACGCGGTCGCCGACTTCCCCGGCGCCCTGCCTCAGCCGTACTGGTACGATACGATGACCGGGGCCATGAGCCAGCAGGGCATTACGAATATCCAGTACTTGGCCCTGTCCTCGACGCTCCACGCCCTGCGTTTCCAGACGACACACTTTACGCCCTACGCGGTCGTAGGCGAGGTGGAAGAGGGAGTCGTGCCCCGAGGTGGCGGCGGTGGCGGCGGCGGTGGCTGCTCGCTCTCGTCGACAGCGACAGGGGCCTGCGGCGCCCTGGAGTACTTCGTCCCGTTCACCGTGTTGGCCCTGGCCATGATCGGCCTTCGGATCAAAGACAAGAGACGCCATTCCAAGCCGCAATAAACCGGGGGAGGCAGGGTGACAGTGCCGCAGTGCCGCAATTGAAAACCTCAGAACCGGTTCCTGTGTCGGAAACGGTCGGTTGAGAGATTTCGTGCCGCAGGTCTTCGGCCAGCCTGCGTGGGCCTGCGATTCTTTTTCACATTAGTCACGAAGCGAGTTGGTGGCTCAAGAGAGAGACTCAGATCGTCAGTCCGAAAACCCAATGACACAGTTACGCGATGCGCAATTGCCGCATCTGGCGCCGGACTTACATAGGCAGGACTCCGATGCCAAGGTGCACAATGTCCTGGGCATCCATTTTAGCCTCGTATCGTACCGAGACGTGATGACCGAGGTGGTGCGCTGGCGGCAGCGCAAAGAGCGGCATTATGTCACACTCACGCCCCCGTATAGCGTCCTGATGTGCAGAGATGATCTGAGACTGAAGGAGGCCACGCAGGGCGCGACGCTGACTTTGCCCGATGGAGTGGGGATCATTCTGGCGGCCAAGCTGCTTCGTTATCCGCATTCGGGCCGTGTCAGTGGCCCCACGCTCATGCTCAGGCTGTGCGATTGGGGTCGCGCAGAGAAGCTCAGACACTTCTTCTACGGCGGGGCCCCCGGCGTGGCAGAGGCTCTGGCCCAGAGGCTTTCGTCCAGTTATCCGGGGTTGGATGTAGCTGGTGTTCATTGCCCGCCCTTTCGAGACCTTACGCCGCAAGAGGACGCGGAAATCGTCGAGAAAATCAATGCAGCCAAGCCCGACGTAGTTTGGGTTGGTTTGGGGTCTCCCAAGCAGGAAAAATGGATGGCCGATCACCTCGGCAGGATCGACGCCGCGGCTCTGATCGGCGTCGGCGCGGCGTTCGATTTCCACTCGGGCCGTGTGAAGTGGGCCCCGAAGTGGATGCGAGCCCTTGGGATCGAGTGGGCCTACCGCCTCGTCACCGAACCCAGACGAATGTGGCGCCGTAACGTCAACAGCTTCGTGTTTCTTGCGAGGGTCTTGCGACAGTGCATTGTCGATAGGGATGACTGAGTGATTGTTCATCTCGGCGGGGTGGCCCTGACTGATTGCACCATTCGGAATCCAGTGTAGTGTCTGGTGCATTGCATTGAGGGGAACCGTCGATTGGGAAGGGACAGGAGATTTCATTGGGAATTCAAAATACGAATCAAGTGCGGATCGTTGTTGCCGTAGCGGTCGCAAGCATTGTTGTGCTTCCCGTTGGTCTTGTGTGTGGCATGTTGGATGAAGGGGGATGGTGGACCGTGAGCAAGGGCCAAGCTGATCTCACTGACTTGGCGCGGCTACCTGTCCAAATTGGAGAATGGAAAGGCGACGATATTCCTCTGGATGACCGGATCATGCGGGCGACGGGGGGGGGTGTCCATCTGAACCGTCGGTATTCGCGCAACAATGGAGCAGAGTCTGTTTCGCTGTATGTGGTGGTCGGGACCGGTGTGGAACAGATCATGAGCCATCGACCCTTGGGTTGTTATCGCAGTGCCGGCTGGTTGCTGGTTGGAAATCGTTCGATGGATTTGCCGCTCGAAGACGGGAGAACCCTCCCATGCATTGTTTATCAATTTGCCCGCATTGACGGGTTGCGTTCAGAGAGGGTGACTGTTCTCCACTACTGTTATGCAGAGGGAAAATTGTATGACGAAGTCATGAAGGTGATGGCCAGCCGTTGGCGAGGTCTGCGGGCACTCAGAAGTGCTGCTCAAGTGCAGGTCGTTTCGCAGTGTGAATCTCTGAGTGACGATTCGAACATGGAGATAGTAGTTCAGTTTGCGATCGATTCCGCAGTCGCTGTTCTCGATCAGTTTGCCGACCTCGACGCGGGGGACAAGACCCACAAGTCCTCAGGAGTACTCGATGGCCAGTAGTCTGCAACCAAACCCCGTCAGTTCCTGTGCTCGGCGGCCAGGCGTTATTCATGGAGCGAACGCTGATTCTTTGCCGAGTAGCGGGAGGACAGCCCTAGTTGTCTCGTGGCTGTCAATCGTTGTAGTGTCCTCATATTGGCCCATACTTATCGGTCTGTACCGTTCGTGGCAGTCGAGTGAAGACTATTCTGCGGGGCTTCTTGTTCCCCTGGTAGCCGTGTTCTTCATCTGGAGGGAGAGACGTGTTCTGCAGGAATCCACATTTGTGCCATGTTGGCGGGCAGGGATCCCGCTGCTTCTTTTCGCCCAGGCCGCTCGCTTGTACGGATTCTTCTCATACCGCTTCTCTCTGGAACGCTATTCGCTCGTGCTGACGCTTGGGGCGTTCGCCCTATTGATTGCTGGCAGGCAGTTCCTGCTCCGCATCGCGTGGATTCTACTGTTCCTGTTCCTGATGTTCCCTTTGCCGGGCCGGGTTCATTCCATGGTCAGTGCCCCACTTCAAGGCTTGGCGACCACCGGCTCCGTCTTCCTTCTGGAAGCGGTTGGGGTGCCTGTTTCCCAGCAGGGCAATATTATCCTCCTCAAGAATGAGATACCCATGGCGGTGGCGGAGGCTTGCAGCGGGCTTCGGATGCTGACCGCGTTTATCATTGTCGCGGCCTTCATTGCTTATATGGTCAAGCGGCCTCGATGGCATAAGGCCATCCTGCTGGCGTCGAGCATCCCGGTTGCGGTCGCCTGCAATATCATCCGCATCTTTCTTACCGCGATGATCATGCTCTACGTGAGCGTCGAGCTGGGGGAACATTTCTTCCATGACTTCGCAGGCTTGGTCATGATGCCCGCCGCGGTCTCGTTGATCTTCGGCGAGATCTGGCTCCTGGACCGGATCGTCACGCCGGACGAGAAGGAGTCGTCGAACGCGTCGGACGCCAACTCGAAGTCTGGAGGTCAGCCGGTGGTCATCCACGCCAAGCGAGTCGCCAAGTGAGGCTAAACAGCCTAAATTATCTTGTGCTTGCGTCGTGGGTTTGCAAACTCGCCCATAATTACCTAAGTCGTTATTTTGTAAGTACTTAGAAACAACTTCGTTCTCGACAACCCATCGATTCACCCCTCGTTTGCCCCCAATTATTTGACTTTCGTGTTCGGTTCTGGTTTACTATGTTAAGTGTAAGTATATTCGATACTTACGTCTTTTTTTTTCGGCTTTTTGGGGCCGGAAAGACCACTGCATCGGGGCGCGTGGCCCCTGTGGCGCGGTTCGGGAAAAAAAGGTACAGTCAGAGGCCTTGGGGCATGGTACGGAGAAGGGTGATTTGGGTGGTGGTCCTGGCGATAGCCGTCGCGGCGACGGTTCGCGCGGACATGATCCCCGTCTTCGATCCGGCCGTTGTGGCTTCGCTGCCTGCCTCGGAGCCTCTGGAGCAGGAATCTTCCTCGGTTGCTCCTGAGGATGCCCTGTTTCCGCTGGGGGCGTTGGACCCCCTGGGCGGCCGCCTTGCTCGCAGTATCTTGGTGGACAGTTCGGAGCCGAGCCCGCCACAGCCGGTCGTTATCCTTTCCGACAAGCAGGATAGTCTGAGCCTTTGTCTGTACGCTCTGTTCAGTCTGGGGCTGTGCAAGTCGGCCCCCTGGGTGAAACGGCTCTCGTTCGGCATTATTCCCTCCTGGTACCACGACGGCGGCCCTTGGCAGATCGGCCACAGCTTTGCCGTGGCGCCCGACTGCCTGAGCTATGCCGAGATTTGCGTTGTTCAGCCGCAGGGGGGGCCTGAACGCCTCAGTCCGCACTACAACAGGGGGATTGTATCGCCCCTTTTGAGACATTCCCAGTTTACACTGGCCGTTCTCGCCGCCCGAGGACCTCCTGTAACCTCCTGAGAAACTCGTTTTTCCCGCTTGCGGGGACAATCCGGCGGGGCGGGTCCACACTGTGCAGTGGCCCCGACACGCCCAAGAGAGCAATTCGAAAGACCCTGTCGTTCCTTTACGGATCAGACAGGTGGAGGTTATAGAAGTGATGAAAAGAATGATTTTGGTTGGAGTTGTGTGTGCGTTCATCGCCGCTCCGGCTTTTGCCGACCCGTTTTACATGACTTTCGACGCCCAGGATGGTGGAGCGGCCGGGTACGGCGCCAACACGTTGATTTCGAAGTTTGCCCTGGCACCCGGCGCTTTAGTGGAGACCTTCAATAATGTCGCCACGCCTTCCAGTCCTATTTCATCGGCCATCGGCTTGGACCAGACGGGCTGGACTTGGGGGGGCGGTTGGAACGCCGGTGCGCCCACTAACGAGAATGGCCGTATAGTCCAGGGCAGTCTGACAAATTACTATGCTGCTCCTTACAGTTATATCACTGGTGGCCAGGATTCGACGCCCTATGCCGCGATTCCTGAAAAAACAACGGGAACCCTGCCGCCCCGTCAGGTCGGCGTCGATTTCGGAGGCAACTACAATTATTTGGGTCTGCACTGGGGGTCGATGGATAAATTCGATGGAACGTGGGCCCAGAAGATCGATCTGTACACCGGTGGCGTCGGCGGGACACTGGTTGCGACGATTGTCTCGCCCCATCCCGGGGATGGTCAGTGGCTTGCTGCTGACACCAATAAATATGTCAACATTTTCCTCACGGGGGGGCTCACGTTCGACAGCGCTGTGTTCCAAAGCAACCAGTTTGCGTTCGAGTTTGACAATCTCGCGGTTGCCTTGGTCCCGGTTCCCGGTGCGGTTTTGCTGGGCTTCCTCGGGCTGGGTTACGCCGGGATGAAGTTGCGGAAGACGGTCTGATTCTCCAACGGGATTCAGACGGAATGTGTTTGGGAATAAATGCTGAAGAGCTACCGGCGGTGGGGTTTCCTTCGGGGGCTCCCCGGCATGATGTGAAAAAAGAGAGAGTGATAATCCTATGAGGAAATTGGTTTCTGTTTTTGTCGTTTGTGCATTTTCCGCGGCGCCTTTGTTGGCGGAGCCTACCGTAGGTCAGACTTTCTACTGGCAGGACAAGGGCGGAAATATCAGCGATTACCAGCTTACGGTGGTGGCCCAAGTGACCCTGACTCAGATTTCAGGTTCAAGCAACGGCGGGGCGTTCTTGGTCACTGTGAACCAGGGGACGCTGCCTTTGGGCGGGGGTTTCACCACGTTTTGCATCGAAGATGAGATCACATTCAGTCCCGGGACCAAGTACTGGGTGAGCGTCGATTCCAAAGCTTATTCGGGGAATTCCGGATATGGCCTTGCCGGCGATCCGATCAGTAACGTCACCGAGTACATCTATGATTCCTGGAGGAGCGGTAACCCGAACAATTGGTCACAGGCCGCGATAAGTCAAGCCATTTGGTATGCCGAAGACGAGGTTGCTTATTCTTCCCTCAGTAATGCTGCCAAGGCGGTCTATAACGCAGCCGTGACGGCCATTGGAGGAACGGGAAACATCGGGAATGCAGGGCATACGTGGGCGTTGAATCTGTGGAGCGGCTGGAAGACCGTTGACGGCAAGTTGATCGCCAAGGATGTTCAAAGTCATTTGATAACCGTTCCGGTTCCGGGCGCGGTCCTGCTGGGCTTCCTGGGTCTTGGCTATGCCGGGATGAAACTGCGGAAGAGGGTCTGATTTCTCCCTCGCGATTCAAGCGCGATGGGTTCTTGAAATAGATGTTTGAAGAGCTGCCGGTGAGGCCCTTCCGGGCGCCTCACCGGCAGCGTCCTTTGGGGGGGTAGGCAGGAATTGAGAGGACACTGCCGATCGAAGTACGCAAAAACCTGATGAGCCCATTGATGAAAATCGCTGGTTTTCTGCAATGTTGGTCCGAAAAATACGTACAAATACGTATGGTTTTTGCAAAAAATCGGGGTTGACAGGGCTCTGGGTTTCTCGATAATGGATAAAGCGATTGTGAGGAGCCCGCGAAGCATGGTACGGAGAAGGATCATCTGGGTGGTCGCCTTGACGATGGCCGTTGTGATAACGGCTCGCGCGGACATGATCCCTGTCTTCGGGCCGGCTGCGACGGCTTCGGTGCCTGCCTCAGAGCCTTCGGAACAGCAGTCTTCCTCTGTTGCTCCTGAGGATGCCCTGTTTCCGCTAGGGGCGTTGGACCCCCTGGGGGGCCGCCTCCCTCGCGGCGTCCTGGTTCAGGACCCGCAGCCGAGCACGCCACAACCGGTGATCATCCTTTCCGACAAGCAGGATAGTCTTAGCCTTTGTCTGTACGCCCTGTTCAGTCTGGGGCTGTGCAAATCGGCCCCCTGGGTGAAACGGCTCTTGTTCGGCATTATTCCTTCCTGGTACCACGACGGCGGCCCCTACCAGATCGGCCACAGTCTCGCGATAGAGCCTGATTGTCTCGTCCCCCAGGCTGTATGTTGTTCGACCCAGCCGGATTGGGGGATGGAGAGACCCTCGCAGCCATACCGCTGGCAGGCGATAGTCCTGCTCTGGCGGAAATCACAATTCATCCCTTCAGTCGATGCCCCCCGTGGACCTCCCTCGCACACGTGTGGCTTGTTTGATGTGTGATGTTTCGCGCAAGGCCTTAAGTTTCCGCAAGAAAGACGGAGGTCAACTGTGAAGAAGATCCTTATTTTCGGCGTACTATGTATGTCTCTGGCCATCCCTGCGATGGCGGATATGCAGGTCAACGTGACTTACAATACCACCCAGTATTCCGGTGCCGTGGATGGCGTAATCGGTGGAGAGTTCAGGGCTACACCCATCGGTTGGTCAGGCAATCTCTCTCTGTATGACAGCAAGACGAAGACTGACACCACGTTTCAAACATTTTGCATTGAACGGAAGGAGTATTTTACCGCCGGGACAACATACGGCGTGGATCTGCGCGTTGAGGCCATGGCCGGTGGCGGAAATGACGGTCCCTTCGGTCCAGCCGGCGGAGATCCTATTTCTGTAGGTACGGCATTCCTGTACCGGCAGTTTGCCACAGGCCAGCTGACGGGCTACGACTACACGTATGGACCAGGACGTACAACTAAGGCGGGCGAACTACAGATTGCTTTCTGGATCTTGGAGGATGAGGCCATCAACTCGAGCTATAATATAGCTTCCTGGATCGAGACCGCCCTGAAGGCCGAGTTCGGGGCTACTTCTACTCTAGCCGATTGGCAAGCTGACAACTACAAGGCCACCTCGCCATATGCGGTGATGGTTATGAATCTCCACAACTCCCCACAAGGGGTTCAGGACATGCTCGTTCTCGTTCCCGTTCCGGGCGCGATGCTCCTGGGCTTCCTCGGTTTGGGTTATGCCGGGATGAGGCTGCGGAAGGTTGCGTGATTGGCCCTGTAGGGTTGGTCATGTGAGTTTGGTGATTCAAGGTCCGGCGAGGCCCCGTTCGCGGGGTCTCGCCGGACTATCGTGTGACGATGGCGACGAGGCCCGCTCTGCGGGCGTGGAAGCGTTTGGGGGGCGGGAACCGGCTTTTGGCGGGGGCTTTTCTTGATGCATCCCCACTTCTGCGGCCTCCGGCCGCAACCTGAGATCTTATCGCCGAAAGAAACGAAAAAAGCCGAAAAACAAGAAAAAGACATCGAGACTGCCCGTAAGCCTTCGCTCTCCCCCTTTTTTCGCGCTCATCCGGTTCTTACGTACTTCTGTGGTTGCGCTATGTCCCACGTCCGCGGATGCCGTCCCCGGACCCCTGGCATTTTTCGCCTTGCCCCAGCAGCATGGTGGTGCGGGGGCCCCGGCGGAGCCGGATGGTCTTGCCCATGATATGATCAGGAAAACACCGAGCGAACGCGGGCACGAGCCGCAGGGGGCTTGCCCGTCGGTTTCCTTCAGGTTTATCCAATTTCATGCTATTGGCCCAACGCACCAGGAAGTATGCGAAGACCGGATGAGCCTTTTTGGCTCATCCAGCTTTTGCGTACTTGGAGATAGGGCAACGACCGGTCGCCGGGGACGGGTCCCCAAGAGCCACGTGTTTTCCCAACAGCTTTTTCGCCGTGACGTTCGGTCATGAGGCAATCCGATAGAAACGAACGGGACTTCCGCAAAATAGGTATTGGGTCTATACTCTTTCAAGAAATCGAAGAATAAAAGATGCCCTGGAAGAGCCGATATACGGTTGTCCCGAAGTGGTTTGGAATCAGTGAACAAGGAAGAGGTCGAGCGATGCTCCAAAGGAAGCGATCCGCAAAAGTCAACGTCAAGCTGTTGATCATTCTCCTGGTGGTCGTGGCAGGCGTGGGAGGGGGGCTGTTCGCCGCCCGTCAGATCCGAAGAGGGGTTCTGGCGGAGAGGGCCCTGAACGCGGGCTACGCGGCGTATGAGAAACAGGATTGGAAGGGGGCAGTCACGAACTGGCGGGTGTATCTCGCGAGGAACCCCGATGATCTCGATGTTCTGAGGAAGTTCGGGGAATCCCTGATGCGCCTGCGGCCGCTCGAGGTCACCACGGTCACAGGGGCGATCTGGGCCTATGGACGCATCCTGAAGTTGGACCCCAACGACGCGAAGGCCGCCGAGGAGCTGGTTGGCCTGTATGGGATGATCGAGAACTTCGAGGAGATGGCGAAGGTCGCTAAGTCGTGGATGGAGCGGGAGCCCAACGACGTCAGAGCGCCGATCTGGCTGGCCACCGCCTTGAACGGGTCGAAGAAGTATGCGGAGGCCAGGAAGGTGCTCGAACCCTACATCCAGCGGTTGGAGACCCTGCCCACGAGACATCGCCAGTACGTCGAAGCGTGCCGTCAGATGGCGGATTTGGTGGCCAAGGAGGCGGAGGCCGCCGGTCGTCAGAAGCCCGCAGCGGGAACCTCGGCGCCGTCGCAGCAGGATCAGCAGCAGGCACAGGCCGACGAGGCCCCCCCTCAGCCGACGCCTTTGGACTGGCTCAACAGGGCGGTGGCGTACGAGGCCGGCTCGGGCGAGGCGCAGATCTATCGTGCGCGGTTCTACCGGATGCGGGCGGAGACCCTCGAAGCAAGCGATCCGAACAGGCCGTTGTTCATGGCCCTGGCGCGACAGGACCTGGAGTCTGCGGAGAAACTCAGTTCGAATGAGGTCGACGTTCGATGTGCCCTGAGCGCCGAATGGATGTTCCATGGCGAGCTCGACCGCGCGGACGCTGCGCTGCAGGCGGCGGACAAGCTGGTGCAGGAGGGTATCAAGGGTCGATCCGTCAACGCCAACGACTGGGCGGTGAGGCGGTTCAGTTTGGCGTCGGAGCTGGCGATGCGAAAAGGAACGACGGCCCAAGCAGCGAGCTTGGCGGACGAAGTGCTCGCTTCGCTGGATCCGAATGAGAGAGGATACCGGAAAGCTGTTCTGCCTGCGGTCATTCGGGTGTACGCGGTCGCAGAAAGGGCTTCGGACGCAAGGCGATGCCTTGATGAGTACCTTGCGATCACGAAGGATCAGCCGGGGACGACGGAGTCCACGCGTTTGGCTGCCGAGCTCAAGGTTCTGGTCGCGGCGGCGGAGAACAAACCCTATAGTGTCATCGATGTTCTGGAGCCGCTGGCGGGCAACGATCCGAACAGCTCTCAAATGCTGCTGTGGTTGGGGCGAGCCTACGGCCAGACCGGCCAGGTAAGTCGGGCCGTGACCGCCCTGGAGCAATACCGTCGTCTCAATCCGCGGGATCGGCAGATCGCCACGGAACTTGCCCGACTGTATGCGCGGGCGGGCGACTTCGACAAAGCGTTCGTCGCAGCGAAGGAAGCGGAGTCCGCCAATCCCCTGGACATCGAAGCGAGATTGGTCCGCATCGGCGCCGGGATCAGCAAGGCCATCGGGCCCAGGGCAGTCTCCGACGCATCGAGCCTCAAAGTTCTGGCGGAAGAACTGGCTTCCCTGCGGCAGCAGCATCCCGAACGCGTCGGCATACGCGTTTACCAGTCGATCATCGCGGAGGCACTCGGTCAGCCGGAGGCGGCGGAACAGGAACTCAAGCAGGCCATCGCGGAATGCCCCGATCCCCTGAGGGCGGAGACCCAGCTCATTCGACGATATGTGAATGCCCAGCGTCTGGACGAGGCGGTGGCGGTCTGCGAAGCGTCTTGCGCGCGTCAGAAGGACGTCGCGGAGCCTTGGCTGATGCTGGCCGATCTTTACGCGATGAAGCAGGACAACGACTCCGCCCGCGCCGGTCTGCAGAAGGGACTGGAGTCCGTCACGGACGTCCGGGGCAGGAAGCTCTTGAACACGAGACTGGCCCTGCTGGAATTGGCGCGGGGGGATCGAGCCGCCGGGATCGGACTGCTCAGGGAGTTGGCGCGCGATCCCCAGGAGATTCAGGCTCGTCTTTTACTGCTGACAAGTCCCGAGATCCAAGGAGACCCCAACGCCTTCGGTACGCTGATTGCCGAGCTGCGGAAGGCGGAAGGCGAACGCGGACTCTGGTGGAAACTATACCAGGCGGCGCTGTGGCTCTCAGGTCCTGACGCGGTCTCCAAACAGATAGAAGCGGTGAATCTGTTACGCGACTGCATGAAGACGGAACCGACGTGGTCCGCGCCGGTTCTGATGTTGGCGCAAATGTACGTTCGCCAGGGGGATTTCAGGCAAGCGGAGGAGGTCTACCGGCAGGGGCTCACGGCCAATCCGTCGGCCACCGGCATCGCGGAGGGACTGCTCGGCCTACTCGTGGGTCAGAATCGTTTCGCGGAGGCGGAGAAGATCCTGCGTCAGATCCAGAATCCGCAGGTGGAAGCCAACTGGCAGGTGCGCCTGGCGGTTGGAACAGGGGATATCTCGCGGGCGATCAACGAGTTGCGGCTGAAAGTATCCAACGACAAACAGGACGCGGGTTCGCGGATCGAGCTGGCGAGGCTCACCTATCAGGAGACACGGGATTTCGCCCAGGCGATGCGATACCTCGATGAAGCCAAGGCGATCCAGCCGCAGTCGCGGACGTTGACGGCGGTGAGGGTGTCGATTCTGAACGCCGAAGGCCGACCCCAAGAGGCTCTACGTGTTTTGGACGACTATGTCGCGGAGTACGGCAATTTCGAGGCGTACTGGTTGCGGGCGGTCTATCTGGCGGAGCGAGGTGAAGCGGATCGAGCGGAGCAGGATTACCGCAAACTGACGACGTTTACGGAGACCCCGGCAGGATACGAGCTGCTGGCCAATTTCTATGCCGGTGCCGGGAAGCTCGATCAGGCGGTGACGGAGGCCGAGGCCGGCCTGGGCCTGCACCCCGAGAACGTGCGGCTCAAACGCCTCCTGGCCCAACTGCTGCTCTCGCGAGACAAACCGGGGGATGCCACCAGGGCGCTCGAGATGATCAAAGACCTGCCGCCGGACACGTCTTCCATGATGCTGCTGGCCCAGCAGAAGCTCCGGGAGGGCACGCCGCAGTCGGTCGCCGAGGCCAAGGGTATCTTGGAGGACATCGTCAAGCGGGACCCGACCTCAATTCAAGCTCATGTGTATCTGATCGGACTGGCCATGCAAGAAGGGCGGTACCAGACCGCTGCCGATCTGGCGGTCCGCGCTCTGGAGTCGAATTCGACCAACCCGACGCTTCTGACGTTGCGGGCCCGTGCGGAATTGCTTTTGGGCTACCCTCCGACCGCGGCCCAGTTCGCCCGACAGGCCCTCCAGCGCGATCCGAACTCTTTGGACGCGATCGACGTGTTCAGCCAGGCGTCGCTGAGTAACCAGGGGCGGTCGCTACAGGGCGAGGCCAGGACGCTGCTCGATGCGGCGGTGCGCCGAATGCCGTCGAACTCCAGGCTCCTGATGCTTCGCGCCCAGTTCCACGCGACGCTGAATCAGCCGCAGGCGGCGATTCCGGAACTGGAGGCCTATTGTCGCACAACGCAAGGAAGCAACGACATCCCGGCCCAGGTGACGTTGGCGGATCTCTACCGCGGCAGGGGGGACATGGCCAAAGCCGATGAGGTCATCAAGCCACTGGAGCAGTCGCATGGCGACGAGCTGATCGTTGTCCATGCTCGATTCCTGTGGCTGGCAACCCAGAAACGGTTCGATGATCTCAAGGAGATCGGTTCCGCCTATGTTCGGGCCAAGAACCAGGACCTGGGCACTCTCCTGCGAGCGGGGGAGATCCTCGTGTCGCTCGAGCCGCCGGAACTGAAGGCAGAGGGGATCAAGCTGCTCGAACATGCGGTTTCCCTTTGGCCAACCTCGGCGGACGCACGGTTGAACCTTGCCTCCGCTCAGTACCAGATGGGAGACGCTGCCGGTGCGGAAAAGACGTATCGGGAACTGCTGCGTCTGCGACCGGACGAGACCCGCGCGATGAACGACCTTGCCTGGATTCTGCAGGAACGGTTCCAGAAGTACGAGGAGGCGCTCAAGCTCGCAAATCAGGGTCTGGCCGTGGCAGCCAAGGCGTCCGGCTCCACGTCCCCCAACCTGCATCTGCTGGACACCAAGGGCACCATCCTGGCGAAAATGGATGGGCGCCTCCCCGAGGCGAGAAAGACCTTTGACGAGATTCTGCGAGCGTTGACGTTCAGTCGTTCGCCGGACCCGCGTCGCGAGGCCCGAACCAACCTTCGGCTGGGCGAGATCTGCGTCAAACTCAAAGACGCCGCCGCAGCCCGCCAGTATTTGGACGAGGCCCTGAAGATCGACCGCGAAGCCAACGTCCTGACGCCCCAGGATCGGGAAGAGATCGTGCGATTGCTTGAGGAGCTGACAAAGCAAGAAGCGTCTTCGGTGTGAGCCTTTGATTCACCCTGATGATGATCCAGAAAAAGCGGGGCCCGTTCTCTTGAGAAAGACGGGCCCCGTTTTTTTTGTCTGGAGGAACCAATGAGATCGCCATTGGCCACGACGTATTCGGTCCCGCCATAGGGAATGCTGGCAATCTTATTGCCGGCCATGGAGGCCTGAGCCAACACGAGCACGTCCACTCGATCGCTCGGCTCTTGGATGCCCGACGACTTTGCGGAGCCTTCGAAAGGTCTTTGTTCCTCAGGATCCAACCACGGTCATCCTGCGGCTTGCTTGAAATCGACCTGTTGACTTGACTGTGACTGCTGCTGGTTTCAGCGTTGTGTTTCTGTTCCCAAGCACCGCCTTTGTCGGTCTAACTCTCCAGATATACGCCGCCCTTCGTAAGGGCCTCTCGCAAGGCGGCGTATTTGAGATCTCGGGTGCCGAGATTCTTAGCGGCACAGAGAGCCGCCGCGGTGCCGGCGCCTTGGCCCTGGCCCATGCAACAGACGGTGTTCCGCGTGGACATATGGGCGTCGTGGTTCGAGGTGATCATCATGCCGCAGGCGTAGAGGTTCTCGATGCCTTTGACACACAGGGCTTTGTAAGGGATGCCGTAGGTGCCTCCGTTGGCGATTTGAAGCCGCGGGGCGGAGTCATGGAAGCCATAGACCATGACTTCGTCGTCGAAGTGTCTGCCTTCGAGCACGTCCGGCAGCGTGATGTCGTAGTCGCACTCGATGAGCCGGCCCCGGCGGATGCAGAGCTTCGGACTTGTGCGGGCCATAAACGCCTTCTCGCAGCCGGGGACGTGCTGGCGGAACAGCTCGACCGCTTTGGCCATCCGCCTGCGAATCTCCAGTTCGGCCTTGGCCACTTCATCCCGATGGGTCGGACTGACCGGCAGCTTGAGGTTGCACTTGATGAACATCAGGTAATTATCGTGGACGGTCGTGGTGATCAGAGCCATGCCGATTTCCCTCGCCCCCTGGGCCAATCCCGGCACATCGATCCACTCCGCGCCGGCGCGGACGATCTGGTCGGGCCGGCCGCTACGATACCCTTTCGCCAATTGCCCCTTGGCTCTGTTGGCTTTGATGAACTCGTGATATTTGTCGATATCCACATTGCCGATGCCCACGCTGTTGCAGACGGGGTAATCGTTGGGCTCGGTGAATCTGGCTCCCGCGAAAGCGGCCAGGTCGCCGTAGGCGGTGCAATCGACAAAGGATTTCGCGTAGAACGCCTCCCGGCCGGAGCGGCTCTCGACAATCACGCCGCGAACCCGCGGGCCGTCCATGATCGCGCCCGTCAGCATCGTATTCACGAAGACCTGGACGCCCGACTCGACGAGCATCTCAAATGTGACCAGCTTGTACAATTCCGTATCGATCGCGGTGCAGACGGAATCGTAGTTGTAACCTTCGAACATCTCCGCATGGCCGGAACAGCCGCCGACCTTCATGAGCCGGTCGATGATCTCTTGGGGAATTCCTTTGACTACCTGCGTCTTCTTGACGCCAGGGAACGCCTTCCAGAGGTTGTAAAAGCTGTGTAGTGCGGTCCCGCCCTCGGTGACCGTCCCGCCGGGATAGCCCTTGACCTCGATGATCGCGGTCTTCGACCCCTGCCGTGCCGCAGCAATCGCGGCCACGACGCCGCCCGTTCCCGCCCCCGCCACGATCACGTCGAATTTACGGACGGGCAATCTCTTGGGGGGGTCTTCATAGAATTCCCCGCCAGGACCAGACCCCGCCGCGAGGGTTTCCGTTGCCGCCCTGGTTCCCATTCCCATCCCCATCAACAGCGCACTTTTTGAAAACTCACGTCGATTCATGGCGTTTCCCTTTCTTTCGTCTTGCGGTCATCGACTGTCCTGACGATTCCCCCCGTCCAAGGACCTGTTTGACGGTCATGTGCGCCTTTTCCATCGCATCGCAGCGACACAAATCCGTTTTCAAAACAGAGCGAGATTTCCCTATACTACAACTCTCGGCGCTGAACCAGTATACTCGAGAGTGATGGTGACCACCAACTTCGCTCAGGATCGAGGCATCAACCCGCTGTGAATTGGAAAAGACCTGGCATCAACCTCGATAAACAGTCCAACTATCCGGACAACCCCGTAAACAAGTATGTCATCAAAAAGGATGCGAACCTGCTGGAGTCCCCCGGCATGGACCATCTCTACATCCGTCTGGCGGCAGACGCCGACCGTGTTGGAGCTGGCGCATTACACCAGCGTCAAGCGGCAGGGCAACTGGGCGCCCTCGCCCGGCTCGTCGCTGAAGAAGTTCGGCAAGGGCAAGAGCGGCCAGGACTTCTTCCGCGGGGCCCCGGGGATTTGTACTCTCGGAGTGAAGCTTCATTGCCCGCAGGAGAATCGTGATGTTCGACTTGCATTGAACCCTTCGTGACTGGAGGAAGACGGCTATTACCGACTGGGTTCGGCTCAAGTCGTCGGCCCCCGGTAGGTTCGGCGCAACGGCGGACTTTCTGACGGGCGGTCTCATTGACAGGATTTCCGACGGCAACCGGGACATCCTCATCCGTTTTTTGTCTGAAGATGTTGTGGCCGATACCCGATGCAGATTGCGTGTCATGTGCATTCCCAATTGACGAGGCCATGAAGATCATCGTTATACGGCATCGTCATTTCTGCGGTGGTGTGGAAGCCGATGACAGGCGTTTGCCAGGGCGACGTATTGCTCAGGCGATAACTCCTCCGGTCGGCGGGTGGAGTCGATGGCGCACTGATCGAAGATCCCGGGCCACAGGTCTCGGTGGGGCAGCCCCGGTGGGGACCCCTTGACACAGGCTCGAAGCATTTTGCGACGATGACCGATGAAAAGGCTGACCACCGTTCCGAGCAGATCCATATTTTCGATTTTGTGGACCTTGTTCTCGTCACGGGTGTAACGGACGATCGCAGACTCCACCTGCGGCGGCGGCCAGAACGCCCCGGGCGGCAAGTTTCGAAGCCTCTGGACCTTGCCGGTCACCTGCAGGAAAATGCTCAGGGTTCCGTAGTCCCGCCGGCCGGGGGAGGCGGTCATCCGCTCGGCGACCTCTTTCTGTACGGTCACGCACATCACGTCGACGATCAGGGGCCCTTTGATCAGGTTGACCATGATGGGCGAGGCCACATCATAGGGTAGATTCGCCACGAGCAACGTCCGCGGCGTCCCCCCCAGCTTCGTTTTCGCGGCGGCCACAGCTTCCACAACCGCCGGCGCTATTGATCCTTTGTTCGACAGCGCATCGGTGTGGAGGGGCTGCACGTTGGCCTTTTCCGCCAGGCGGGACCGCGCGACGCCCGCCAGGGTGGGGTCCAGCTCGACGGTGACGACCTGTCCCGCCTGTTCGGCCAGGGCTTCGGTCAGCGACGCGGTCCCAGTTCCAATCTCCAGGACGACGTCGCAAGGCCCGATCCCGGCCGAATCGACCACCAGACGCATGAGGTTCAAGTCCACGAGGAAATGCTGGCCCAGCCGGCGGTTGGGGACCACACCCGCGGCGGTGAGGAGTTCCTGGATTTGGTGTTTCGTCTGCATCTATAAAAAAATCCGAATTTCGGAATTCGATATTCGGATTTGGCGGCCCTTATGCGATATCGCTGGGTTCTTCCCGCGCCGGGGTCCCGTTTTCCGTTCGGCCGCTTGGCGTCACCGGGGCTGCTCTGAAGGCCCGGCGAGTTTTGGCCATCTGGATCGCCATCAGAATCGCGGATTTCATACTCGATGGATTCGCCAAATTGCGTCCAGCGATGTCGAAAGCGGTTCCGTGGGCGGGGCTGGTCCGGACCAGGGGCAGGCCGATTGTGATGTTGACCGCGTGGTCGAAGTCCAGCAGCTTGACTGGGATCATGCCCTGGTCGTGGTACATCGCGACCACCGCGTCGTACTCGCCGCGGACGGCCTTGACGAACAGGGCGTCCGCGGGGATCGGGCCCACGCAGTCGATACCCTGCTCCTGGGCCAACAGAATCGCAGGCGTGATGATCCGCTCTTCCTCGTCGCCGAACTGGCCTTGCTCGCCTGCGTGTGGATTGAGACCCGCCACCCCGATGTGCGGGTTCTCGAGGCCGAAGTATTCCTTTAAGGCGTCGTTGAGCAGGTCGATCGGTTCGAAGACGCAGCCGATGGTGAACTTGTTGCGTATGTCGAACAGGCCCAGGTGGATCGTGGCCAGGGCCACCTTCAGCGGTCCGGCGACAAACATCATCGCTTTTCGGGGGGCCTTACATTTCTGGGCGAACAGTTCCGTGTGGCCGGGCCAGGTGGCGTCGGCCATCTTCCAGCTCGCCTTACTGATGGGGGCGGTCACGATCCCATCGACGATGCCGGCCTTGGCGGCAGCGATGGCGTCGGTACAGAATCTGATCGATGCCTCGCCCGACACCCGACTGGGTTCCTTCAACCACGGGGGCACACTGTACTCGTCGTAGTCGGCAACCACCACCTTGTAAGGGTAGTCCCGACTGATTTTCTCATGCTGGTGCCGTCCCCAGAAGGGCTCGATCTCCGCCCGGTCGGCAGCGTAGCAGAGTTGTTCGTTCATGCCGAAGACGATGAACTTGGCCGCTCGACGGATCTCGGGATCGGCCAGCGCCTTGACCACTACCTCGGGCCCGATGCCCGCGGGATCCCCCATGGTCACCCCGATGACCATCTGTTCCGAAATCGAGTTGCGAGCACCTTTGGCCATTAGAAACCCATCTGTCGCAATCGGTCGATGGTCAACGGTTGTTGCGAAGGGATCAAGATCTCCAATTGCCGTCGGACGATCTTGACCAGGATATCTACTTCGATATTGACTCGTCTGCCGACACATGCGTCGCCCAGCGTGGTCCTGTTCAAGGTCTCCGGGATCGCCGCAACGCGAAAACCGCTCGCGTCCAAACCTGCGATCGTCAGGCTCACGCCGTCCACCGCGACCGAGTCCTTGAAAACCATTTGGTCCAGCAGCTCGCGGTCGACGACAAACTCTACTTCGGCGAACTCGCCCAGCGTCTTGACCGAGCGGACGGTCCCCACGCCGTCAATATGGCCCTGCACGATGTGGCCTCCGAAGCGGTCGGTGACCTTCATCGCCCGCTCGATATTGACCTTCCAGCCCGGTCGCAGGTTCGCCAGCGACGATCGCTTCAGCGTCTCGTGGCTCAGACCGAAGGTGGTGAGCGAGCCCTGGAGCCGCGTTACCGTCAGGCACACGCCGCTGACTGCGATGCTGTCCCCCGGCCGGCAATCCCCCGCCAGTTCGCCCAAGTCCACCGCGAGCGAACCGCCTTCGGAGCCGCCGACGGCGACCGATTTGACCTCGCATACAGCTTCTATAAGTCCAGTGAACATACCTACTTATCTCTCACGGCATTGCGAGTCCCTGTTGCGACAAAATCGCTTGGGATCACCTCCTGCTCCTCCTTGAGCCGTAGGTCTATGCTATGATTTGGAACCCCGGTATGTCAAACAATTGTGGTTTGTCTCGGTTTCGCGTGTTTCGAACCCCCACGAAAAGGGTGGGAACGTGCCGCAACCGGGGAAATACGCTGAAACCGGATGAGCCATCACGCCTGCCGGCTTCCCTACAAACCATTCTCGTCGCGAAATCTCATTTGCCAGGGGGGGCAGGCGTGCTAAGATGGCCGGGCAGTAAAGAAGTGCTCTGGAAATTGTCGTCGAGGCAACCTTGATGCTGTCTCGCCAGGGAAAGGAGCGAAGACCGTGGATTCGATCTGGGTCAAAATCGCAGGAGCGGCCGTCGTGGTTGTTCTGGTGATCATTGTGCTCGGCCGGTTCACCGGTAGTACTTCGGAACCGTCGCCGGCGGAGAAGGACAAGACCTTTTACGACATGGCGGATCGTGACAAGCAGTTTGGCCAGGCCCCCAAGCCGGCGGAGCCGGTGCCCGCACCGGTGCAGCAGCCCGCTGGAGAAGTTCAAGTTCAAACCCCGGGGCAGGAACCTCAACCGACTGCTTCGGTTGCTGGGGTGGTCCTGCCCAGCAGCATCACCCGGCCAACCACTCTGCATTTCATACCCCTGGATGAAACCGAGGACGTCGCCGCGCAACAACTTCTGCCTTGGGCGGTCGCCGGTCGCAGCATTGGTCGGTTGCCCATGATGCAATATGGCCCGATGGTCAAGGCTTGCCGGGATATCCTGCAGCGTTGGCCGGACAGTTGGTACGCCTTCCGCGCCAAGCAGATGCTTGAGGAGATCTCCGAACGCCATGGAGCCCAGTACAACATCATGCCGCAAGAGTTGGACATCAGCCGGTTTTTGAAGCCCAGGCGAGGGACCGAGCCGGCCACCGTGGAGCCTGTACGCAGATGACCAAGATCGACATCGATGGGATGCCTGTGATTTCGATCACCGCCGAGTGCCTGCCCGAAGCTTGGGAGAAGGCCGTACTGGCGGTGTGGGACCAAGGCTACGAGGTCAAGACACAATATGACAAGCCGGGCGATCCGCCCAGCAAGGATGCGACGGTGATGATCGCGGTGACGAATCCGTTCAACGAGCCGCGGATTCACAAGAATTTTCCCGGCGGGCCTGAGGAACTCGAAGCCTACCGCCAGGAGGTGGTCGCCGGCATCCACGACCACTGGATCGATCCGGCGGTCGGCAAATGGACCTACACCTATCACGAGCGGCTGTTCGCTTATTGTCCGGTCGAGGACCTTCGCGACCCCAAAAGCCCCAAGCCGTTCGGCCCAGTCAACCAGATTCAGTACATCATCGACAGCCTGTCCAAGGTAGGGCACACCCGCCGGGCGCGGGCGGTCACCTGGATGCCCACCGCCGACCCACAGACGGACGATCCGCCGTGCTTGCAGCGGATCTGGTGCCGGCTCATCGCCGACGAGGCCGGCGGCTGGATCCTGAACATGAACACCCACTGGCGAAGCCGGGACCTGTACAAGGCTTGGTTCATGAATGTCTACGCGTTGACCGACCTGCAGCGAACGATCGCGGAGGCGATCGCGAAGAAGCGGGGCGAACCGGTCCGCGTGGGCCGTTATGTGGATATCAGCGATTCGCTGCACATCTACGGCAGCTACCTCCGCGAGGCCGCGGTGGAGATCGAGAAGATGCGAAAAACCCCCTTCACCCTACGGGCTTGGGAGAGCACCCATCCGGCGTTCGAGATGATGACACAAGAGGCCAGGGAGAAGCTGGCGAAGGATCCCGATTGGTTCGCAAAAGCACGTGGATAACCCCGCTGCGCGGGAAGCACGAAATCCGAATTTGGAAATCCGAAGCAAGCACGAATGACCAAAGCTCGAAATTCAAAACGGATCTTCCGATGAACGATAGCATTTCGGCCATTTGAATTTTTGTCATTTGGATTTGTTTCGGGTTTCGGATTTCGAAATTCGGACTTAATCCCTTGAGGAGCATAAAATGGCAATCGTCGTGAACGGCCAGCGAATTGAAGATCGAGAGATTCAGGAAGAGGCGACCCGTCTGCGACCCAGCTATGAGCAAGTTTTCTCCCACTTGGAGCCATCGGCCCGCGAGGCCCAGCTTCTGGACTGGTCGAAGGAGAACGTGATCGAGCGGGTCCTGCTCCGACAGGAGGCCAGGAACTCGGGTCCTGCGATCCCGACCAGCGAGATCGAAGCGGCCTTCGCCCGACTGAAGGAGCGGTACGAAAAGATCGAGGACCTCTACAAGGAATTCAACGCCGACAGCGACGAGAAGGTCAAAGAGATGATCGAGCTCCAGATGAAGGTCGAGCACAAGATCGGCGAGATCTACGCCAGGACGCCTAAGCCCACGGAGGCTGAGATCGCCCGGTATTTCGAAGAGAACAAGGAGCGTTTCGCCTCCGGTGAGCAGATCCGCGTCGCCCATATCGTCAAGTACGTCAACTGGCAGACCGACGAGGCCGCGGCCCACGAAGTGGTTGAGCAGGCTCGCAAGGAAATCGCAGCCGGGACGCCGTTCGAGATGGTTGCACCCAAGTACACCGACTGCGCCGACCGCGGGGGCGACCTGGGTTACGTCGTACGGGGTCAGCTCGTCGAGGAGTTCGAGGATGTCGTCTTCAATTTAAACGTCGGCCAAGTCAGTGACGTCTTTCGCACGCGGTTTGGTTTCCACATCGCCAAGCTGTACGACCGTCGGCCGCCGGCCGTTCCGCCTTTGAAAGAGATCCACGATCAGGTCGCCGAACAGGCCGCGGAGCACAAAAGGGAACAGGCCCTCGGGGAGTACCTCGATTTGCTGCGGAGTCAGGCGAAGGTGGAGGAGGTTTGAAGCGTGAAATTTCACGTTTGGAGTGAAAGGCGGTCCACGGCGTTTCCTCTGACTTCAAACTGCGAACTTCAAACTTGTAACTTCACGTTTCCTGTCTTTTTGCATTTCCCGGTTTTTGTCGTAGACTATAAGTAACGACGGAGCAGGGAAAGCAGGATGCAGCAGCCATGGCAAAGTCTTTGAAGCAGAAGCCTGCCTCATAGACAGGAGGGGGGTACTCGTCACGGTCTTCGTATCGAGGACCCCGAAAGACCCCAGGCTTAGGGGCGTCCGAACGCGGCTTGCTGCGTCTCGGAGGGATCCCCAACGCTTGACCGCGTTGGGGACCCCGCGACCCCATCTGCGACTACATACTCGGAAAGGGAGCCGAGCCGTGACAAACTTTGGGGGGGCTACGTGAGTTTCTTTCCGAGCCAGCCTCTGCGCCCCTTGGCGCAGAGGCCTTTTTTTTGTGTGCAGAGCACACAGACCCCAACCTCCATCATTCCTTCTGATATTTCCGTTGACACGCTATATCTGGGTCCTACAATAGGGGTCATAGCTATATAGAGTAGAAGGGTTTCTGGCGCGAGGATCGGGTGCCGGGCCTTGTGCCGGGGGTTGGGACGGTAGTTGTCTCGGGAGGTCGGATCGGGTCGTGAGGTGTCCTTTCTGCAAGGAAGACAGTGATAAGGTCGTCGACTCGCGCTCCAGCGATTCGGGACGTGTGATCCGACGTCGCCGCCAGTGTCTGGTATGCGAAAGGCGGTTCACCACTTACGAGCGAACCGGCGACAGCTTCAAGTTGCACGTGGTCAAGAAGGACAAGTCTCGCGTGCCGTACGAGCGGGAGAAGATCATCGCGGGTTTGCAGAAAGCCTGCTACAAGCGGCCGGTCTCTGCCGAACAGATCCAGCAGATCGCTGACCGGACGGAGGAGGACATCTTCCGCAGTTTCGACAAAGAGGTGACCTCGGCGTTCATCGGCGAATGTGTGATGAAACACCTTCGCCATGTGGACAAGGTCGCGTATATCCGTTTCGCCAGCGTCTACCGCCAGTTCGATGACGCCGGCGAGCTGATCGACGAAGTCAGCCGGGCGATCCGGGAGACCGAGCCGGCCGAACAGCTCAAGCTCTTTGATCATTGAAAGCCTGCGAACGAAAGAAGTCGAAACGGATCACACATTACGGGGCCGATTTTGCAGGCGTTGTCAGCACGGAGGCAAACGGTCATCATGCGTAAGCAATTGCTGGTCATCAAGGCCGACGGAACGACCGAGGAGTACATTCACACCAAAGTCATCGGGACGATCAACAACGCCTTGTCCGCTGGCGGTCGGCCCGACATGACCATGGCCGAGGATCTGGCCGAGGTAGTGACTTATTACCTCTATCGCAGGTACAACGATCGGCAGGTGAGCTCCAGCGAGATTCTCTCGATGATCAAAGCGGTGCTCGTTTCAACGGGATTTGAAGCTGCGGCCCTGGCTTTGGGCGAACATGCCATGGGTCGGCGTCTGAAGCGTGCGCGCACGGAGATCTTGGCGGTGGATATCCGAGATTTCGCGGATGTGGAGAGATTGCATCTCGCCCGCCAGAGTCCCGAGCGGATCCCCTGGGACAAGAGCAGGATTATTGACGAGTTGACCGAGCGGTCGGGGCTTTCCCGTCAGACGGCGCGAGTGGTGGCCGCGATGGTGGAGGAGCGGATCTTCAACATGGGAATGACCCTGGTGCCCCAGAGCCTGCTCAAACAACTCGTCCTGGGAGAGACCGCGACCGTCCTGCAAGCCCAGCGAGACCTGCAGAACGCCTGAATACCGTCTCCGGCCGCTTTTGTTTTATTCTTCCGTGCGGACCGCTTCCTTTTTCGCTCGTTCGATGACGGATTCCGCAGCTTCCTCCGCCTCCACGTCGATCCATCGAACTCCTTTAAAGGTCTTGAACCAGGTCCGTTGCCCCTTGGCAAGCCGACGCGTGTTCTTCTTGATTTTTTCGATGGCGTCTTCAAGGCTCGTTTGTCCTTCAAGATGCTCGATGATCTCGGCGTAGCCGATCGCACAGCGGGCTTGGCGGCTCAGGGGTTTTTCCTCGGCCAGCAGAGATCGGACCTCCTCCACGAGACCCTCCTCGATCATTTTTTTGACCCGGGCGTTCATCCGCCGGCTCTCTTGCTCCTTCTCGCGGCGAAGGCCCAGAATGGTCCAGTCGTGCATCGGCTTGTCGGCGTCGAACTGTTTCTGGAAACTGGAAATGGGCCGACCGGTCAATTGGTAGATCTCCAAGGCCCGGATGATGCGTTTGGCGTCGTTACGGTCGATGCGGCTGGCAGCCAGGGGGTCGATCCGCTGGAGGGCCTCGTGCAACTTGGCCAGTCCCTCGCGGTGAGCCTGGGCCCGCAGCTCGGCCCGGATCATCTCGTCGCCGCCGGGACCTTCGAAAAGGCCGTAAAGAAGGGCTTTGATATACAGGGCGGTGCCGCCCACCGCGACGACGGTCTTTCCGCGTCTGCGGATGTCGTCGATCGCCGCCAGGGCTTTCTCCAGGAACAGACCCACGCTGAACGATTCGCTGGGTTCGACTACGTCGATCAGGTGGTGACGGACCTGCTGCTGGGCTTCCTTGGAGGGTTTGGCGGTGCCGATGTCCATTCTCCGGTAGACCTTCATCGAATCGATGCTGATGATTTCGCCGTCCAGGGATTTCGCCAGTTCGAACCCCAGACGGGCTTTGCCCGAGGCGGTTACGCCGAGAACCAGAATCATTCGTGATTTACTCTTGTCCATTTGCCGTTTATAGTAAGCTTTGCCGTGTTTTTGGGTCTGGAGCGGATCCGGGCCCGATTCTAAACCGTAAATCGGAAATAGCAAATTCGAAGCTATGTCATCACGCGTGGTTCATCCGGATTTCGACGGCTCGTTGACCGAGAGGGTGCAGATCGTCAACGAGACCCTTGATCGGCTCCTGGCAGGACAGAGGGAAATCCCCGAGCCCTTGGCAAAAGCCCTTCGATACACCCTTTCCTCGCCCGGCAAGCGGATCCGCCCCGCGCTGGTTTTGTGGTGCTGCGAACTGGTCGCCGGGCGGGATAACCCCAACGCCCGAGTGGCGGCCGCAGCTGTCGAGATGGTGCACACGTACTCGCTTGTGCATGACGATCTGCCGGCGATGGACGACGACGATCTTCGACGCGGGCGCCCCACCTGCCACAAGGCGTTTGACGAGGCTACCGCGATCCTGGCCGGCGACGGTCTCCTGACGTTGGCTTTCGAGGTCCTTGCCGACGGGATCGACGAGGCGGGTTTGACGGTTGCACTGGTGCGAGAACTGGCCCAGGCGGCCGGTCCGGCCGGCATGATTGCCGGACAGGTCGCCGATCTGAAAGCGGAGAACACGGTCGGGACGGTCGAGCTTCTGGAGTACATCCACACCAACAAGACCGCCAAGATGTTCCGCTGTGCCGCTCGGATGGGCGCGCTGTGCGGCGGGGGGACCCCTTCGCAGGTGGAGATTTTGGGGCGATATGGGCTGAAGATCGGACTGGGCTTTCAGATCGCCGACGATATTCTCGATGTCTGCGCGTCGAGCGAACAGTTGGGCAAGACCGCAGGCAAGGACGCCGCGGCCGCCAAGTGCACCTACCCGGCGGTCGTGGGCATCGAGAAGGCCCGCGAATTGGAGCGAGCGCTGGCCCAGGAGGCCACGACCCTTCTGGAGCCTTTCGGCGCCGGCGCCGACATCCTTCGACGCCTGGCTGTGGTTCTGCTCGACCGCAACAAGTAGCTCCTCCCCCGGAGCCGATTCAAAGGACTTCATCGGGTCTTTGCCCCTTTGTCTGTGCCCCGGTCACGCCCGCTTCGGCGGAAATTGGGTTCGTTTCGCAAAACCGATCGTGAAGCGTGAAGCGTGGGACGGGGAGGGCGGATAACGTGGCCTTCACCGGGGGCAATGGAGCGCAGCGGAATTGCCATCCGAGTGCAAGGCATGGTTGGCAGTCCTATTTCAATTCAACACCCAAGAACTTGCCCATTGCACCAAGCACAATTTCTGGCGACTCGTCAAATGCTACATGTTCGGCAAAAGGAACGTTCAAGAAGTTCACTTTCTCTGTCATAGATTTCAATCGCGCCATACTCTCAAGATTTGTAAGGAAGTCGTTGTCCCCGCGAATCACCAACATATCTGCGACAATATCTCGCATGTTCTCTCCGGGATGTCCATCCGTGGACAGATCTGTCCACATGGTGACAACGTTCCTGGAAAATGTATCGAAATCTGGTTTAGGATTCAGACGCATATAGGTATCGTAGCTTGCGGGAAACATACCCTTCCATGCCTCGCCGGTCATGCCGGAAATCATCTCCCAGCAGGGTTCCTTCTCGTTCATTTCCCAGCTTGCCCCCACCGTTACTACTTTCTGGAGCCTATTATCCTTTTCTGCCGCATAACGATACGCCACCACGCCACCGTCACTGAACCCCAATATGCTAAATCTTCGAAGATCAAGAACATTGATTACCGTCCTAAGATCATCCGTCAGCGTCTTGTAGGAAAGTTTGGTGCTTCCTAAACTTGATCGCCCGTGTCCGCGGCTGTCGATCCCGATCAGTCTGAAGTGGCGAGAAAGGATGGGTGTAATAGTGTTGAAGTCCTCGATGGTTCCGAACCCCCCATGCAGCATGAGCAAGACTGGGCCATCAGAGATCCCTATTTCTTCGACGTAAATCTCGGCGTCGCCACTCGCGACGAGGCGTCCTGTTGTGTGATCAAACGTATTGCGGTTTTCCATCCTGACATTCTCCATTTTTGGAATGCTGACGCATCCGGGTAATGTAATTATACACAACCCGGCAATTGCCTTTAGAAAGAGCTTTCTGTCTTTCATGTATCTTCCTTATTGCCAACAGGCTGTATGAATAAGAACTGTCCCCTCGGCCAAAATTACAGGGGCAGCGCACCAACAACGGTAATACCTGCCCATCCCACGCTTGCCCCTTCTGTCTTTAATTTCCCAAGTAATGAGATCTCTTCAATGGGGTGGGGCAACACATTGATTGTTGCTTTGGCGTCGTGCCAATCAGAGGTCACTTTATCTTGAATATTGGGCAGGATCCAATTCAACTTAGGACAATGAGCAGGCTGCGTTAAATCAGGCCATCCAATTGCCCCAATCGTCTTGTTAGCAAGAAAACCATAGGGCCGTCCCATTTTTCCCGTAAGCGTCAGCGAGGCTTCGATTAGAACTCATCCCAAAACCCTTCGAAGAAGGATGACGATGCAGCCGAGTTGAATCATGGCCAGGAAGTTGTCCAAATGATACTCATACCGCACAACCAGCCGACGGAAGTTGTGAAGCCA